>Ga0209188_1000037_pt1 | contig 150107 bp, 205 predicted proteins | sample C_130625_EF_Meta_FD_187307 | JGI IMG/M metagenome (GOLD analysis project Ga0209188, IMG submission 187307) | Freshwater microbial communities from Lake Croche, Canada to study carbon cycling - C_130625_EF_MetaG (SPAdes) (version 2) | ecosystem: Environmental > Aquatic > Freshwater > Lake... | reverse complement strand
TTTTAAATTCTTCTACAGACAGCACAACACGAACATTTTCAAAAGTTGCCAATTTAGTTGAAGTTACAGCCACGACTAAAGTTTATTACATTGAAGAAGTTGAAGATGGACAATTTGAAATTAAATTTGGTGATGGTGTTTTTGGTGTAGCGTTAGATGCAGGCAATATTGTTGTTCTTGAGTATCTTGTGTCTAATGGTTCTTCGGCAAACGACATTGAGACATTGACATATGCAGATGCTATTGCTGGCGTAACAACAATTACCTTTGTTTCATCTGATCCAGCCGTTGGTGGCGCAGACAGAGAAACAATTAGTAAAATTAAATTTAATGCGTCAAAATCATATGAAGCGCAAAATCGTGCTGTAACAGCCGATGATTATACAACATTGATGCTACAACAATCTACTGTAGATTCTTGCATTGTTTGGGGTGGTGAAGACAATGATCCACCAACATATGGTAAAGTATTCATTGCAGTTAAACCTACCGTTGGTGATGTATTGACGGCAACAGAAAAACTCAATTTGATTAATTCTGTAATCAACCCGAAAAAAGTTTTAACTATATCTACAGAAATTGTTGATCCCGAATATACATATATTATTGTTGGTGCGACTGTGAAGTATCAGTCTGATGCAACAATATCAACTGCGGCTGAAATTGAACAACTTGTAATTGACACAATTAAAACGTACAATACAGATGAAATCAATCAATTCTCAAAATATTTTAGATATTCAAAATTATCTAGGCTGATTGACGTTTCAGAAAGATCAATCTTAAGTAGTGTTACTACAGCACAAATGCGAAAAGAAATTGACGTTCAATTAGGTGTAGGTACACGATATGAGATTAATTTCTCAAATGCAATTGACAATGCAACAGATGGAAGACCAACAACTCAATCATTTGGTGTTGGTAATAAAATCACATCCAATGCATTTACTTTGGGTGGGTTTTCAAACTGTTTTTTAGAAGATAACAATGGTTTAATTCGTATCTACAGAGTACTAGGCATTGAAAACGTTGCGGTATCTGTTAATGCGGGTACAATTAATTACGTTACAGGTAAAATTATATTAACTAACTTTGCACCAACTGCGTTCAATGATGGTGGCACAACATTAAAAATAACTGCAACACCTCAAGACAAAGACATTCTTCCATTAAGAGGTCAGATTATTTCAATTAGAGATGCAGATATTACAGTCACAATGGTTGATGATAAATCAATTAGTTTAGTTAGCAGATAAAAATGAATGATGCATTTTTCAAGCCCTCATTAAATGTAGGCTCATTTATAGGTGAGAATTCTTCCGTTGATACGGAACGATTCTTGCTGTTTATAAAAGCATACTATGAGTGGATGCAATCTACAACTCTAACACTAACCAGTACAACTGGAACATTTGTAGTTGGTGAAACTGTTGTTGGTGCGTCTTCTGGTGCATCAGCTACAATTGTAGAAGTTAAAACCAGTTCTATTGTTGTTCAATTAGTATCAAGAACAATATTTAATTATAAAGAAATTATCAATGGGCAAACATCAAGTGCAACTGCAACCATCAATTCACTTAAAGATAATGTTGGGCGTGCAACTGGTAACTTATTAAATTATAAAACGCTTGAAACATCTGTTGACAAATATGTTGAATATCTTAGAGAGGAATTGTATCCTAGTATACCTGCATCATATTATGGTGATAAAAGACTTATAGCACAATACTTTAAAGACTTTTATCAGTCAAAGAGTAATGAACAATCCTATAGATTTTTATTCAAACTTCTATACGATGAAGACATTGAATTTTATTATCCAGGAACTGACCTTCTTCGTATATCGGATGGTAATTTTGAAAAGACTCAAATTATCAGAACGGTTGCAATATCAGCCGACACTAGAGATATATTTTTATTCTTAAATAAAACTATTCGTGGGCAGACTTCTGGTGTTCTTGCAAACGTAGTTGACATTAAAAAGTTCTTTATTGGTTCGTTAGAAATTGCTGAGATGACACTCAAACTCGTCAGCGGTACGTTTACTGCCGGTGAAGATATTGTTAATATTGATGATGAAGATTTATCTACAACAATCTATGGTATTGTATCGGGTATTACAGTTGTTGATGGTGGTTCTGGATATCAAGAAGGTAATATTATTACCATTACTGGTGATGGATCCGAAGCCCAAGCCATAGTCTCATCAATCAAAGAATCTCCAATTAGTGCATTAAAAGTAAATACAATTGGGCATGGTTATAGATTAAATACTGAAGCAGTAATCAACAACAGCGGAACTGGTGGTAGTGGTTTTCTTTTTAAAGTTTCTGAACTTGCAAACACATACACAGTAACTTCTGGCGCAAATACATATACTGTTGGTGAAATTTCTGGAATATCTATTATCAATAGAGGTGAGGGATATTTCAAAAAACCAACCGTCACATTACAAGACACAACAATTTCTTCTTTGGGATTGTTGTCCAACAATCTAATTACAATTGTCAATGCTGGTTCTAACTATGGCGTTGGGAATACACTCATATTTACTGGCGGCGCTGGTACAAACGCAGCCGGACAAATTGCATCTGTCACAGAAACTACTACATACGATCTTCTTTTTGAAGATGGGCAACGAATGTTAGCTGATGGTAGTTACTACGATATTATTAAAAATCAAGATTGGGCAGTAAAAGGTCCAATCAAACGTATTGAGTTAACCAACTTTGGTACTGGATACACTTCAGCAAATTTACCTTCAATTACTATATCTACAACAACTGGTTCTAGTGCAAATTTAATTGCAACAAACATTCAAGGTAAGAGTGCAAATGTTAGTATAGACACAGCAAACAATGTCACAGGTATTGGTTCTATTCGTGCTGTTCAAATTACAAATTTTGGCATTAACTATAGTGCGGCCAATGTATCTGCATCTGCTATTGGTGATGGCAATGCAAATCTTGTTTCAGTTGTTGCTGGCCTTGGAATTAGAGAAGGTGTTTTTCTAAATGATGATGGTAAAGTTAATTACAAAATTATTCAAGACTCTTATTACTATCAAGACTACTCTTACGTTATTAAGAGTGGATTAGCATTTAGAACATATTCTGATACATTAAAGGCAGTTATTCATCCTGCTGGATTGCAATCTTTTGGTGAAATTCTACTGTACAATCAAATTGATGTGTCAATGTTGATGAGTAGCACAATAACTACAATTGAAAATATTAATGAATATATAGTAGATATACTTTCTGAAATAGACGTTCAACATTCAATTGTAAATTCTCAAAGTAAAGCAAATCGAATATTTAGTTTGAATGCCAATACTGCTATTGGGACTAATGAGAAGTTGACAATATCTCCAAATCGTAGTTTGATTTCTACAGATTTTGGTGTTTCTAGTAAACTTGATTTCCATGTAGAAGTTGATGCGTTAGATTTAACTGGAACAATATATTCCTACATAGGTAATGTAAAAACTATAGTAAGTAACATCATAACATCATATAAAATTGGTGATCTTCCAATTTTTTGGCTTTCGGCAGAACAAATAGAAGGCTATTCAACTTTAAATTTTGATACTACTATATTACCTACTAAGACATATATTCCTGTTTGGAAATTAATTAACGGAACAATTAGTTTTTCATCGTATGCATATTCATTGGCACAAATATCTACCTATGCAAATACTCAAATATCGGCTCTTCAATTGGCTACATTCTCATCTAGCGTGAATCATGTCATTGGAACAGGTACTAATCTTTTATTAGATTTTGCTGTCAATGATACATTTTTGGCAAATAATGAATTCGGTAAAGTAAGTCTTCTTTTGAGTAATACTGAGATGGACATTTATGTTCCTCCATCAAGCCCGTATACCAATGTTCCTGCATATAAAATTATAGCTGGACCATAAAATCAATAAAGCATTGTATAAATAAGTAGATAAAATACTACTATCACAGTAAAGGACAAACAACATGGCTTCTCTCGTAACAAGCAAATTTAGAGTACATAATGCACAGCAATTTGCCGAAGCATTTACTGAAACATCAAATACTGTCATGTATTTGTTTGTTGGCAAAAATAATGCATGGACAAATGACAATAGTCCTCCAACTCCAGTAAATTCAACAGCTAACGTTGAATATGCTCCATGGCGTGATATGTATGCCGCAAAACGAATTACCTCATCAGACGTAACACATGCGGCTCCAAGATATGATTGGACTTCTGGCACAGTATATGTGTACTATGACGATACAGATACAAATTTAATTGAATCTGACAACTTCTATGTTATGACTGAAGACTATAACGTTTACAAATGTTTGTGGAATGCAAGCGGTGCGGCATCAACAACAAAACCAACAGGCGTAAGCACATCACCATTTACAGCCGCAGACGGATACATTTGGAAATACATGTATACAGTTACGACTGCCAAAGCATTGAAATTCTTAACTAACGATTATATTCCGGTTCAGACATTAGCTTCTGACGGTGGTGAAGATCAATGGGATGTTCAAACGGCCGCAGTTGATGGTGGTATTCACGTTGTTAAAGTAACAGCAGGTGGTACTGGATATGCTAGTGCGCCAGCAGTTACGATTACTGGTGATGGTACTGGCGCAACAGCTAATTCTACAATTACTGCTAACGTGGTTACAGCAGTTACAATTACAGCGGCTGGTACAGGATACACAAGAGCATCTGTCACATTTGCATCTGGTGCGGCTGCCGCAACAGCAATCATTTCACCAAAAGGTGGGCATGGTGCTGATGCAGTTGAAGAACTCGGTGGTAAGTATATTATGTTGAACGTTCGTTTAGATGGTACTGAATCTAATACATTCTCTGTAGCTAACGAATTCCGTCAAGTTGGTATCGTTCGTGATCCATATTTGTATGGCACAACAACTAGAGCAGTTGCTTCTTCTTTCAGACAATCATACAAATATCAATTGTCTGGAATCTCTGGTACATTCACAGTAGACGAAACTATCACTAGCGGTTCTAACACAGCATCTCTCATTGAATTCACAACACCAAACTTGTTCACAACATTGCCAGTACACAGAGCGTTTGCTAACTCAACAAGCGTAACTGGTGGAACATCTGGTGCAACAGGAACAATTGCAGTTATTACAACTCCAGGTTTACAACCTTATACTGGCGACATTATATATGTTGAAAATCGTGTGCCAATTGCAAGAGCATCTGACCAAATTGAAGACGTTAAACTAGTTATTCAATTCTAATTTTAAAAAAACGTAGGCTTGAAAAATAAATGGCAAATACAAATCCTGGTGGAGTGGACTTAAACACAAGCCCATACTTTGATGATTATGATGAAGATAAAAAGTTTGTAAGGGTTCTTTATCGTCCTGGACGTGCTGTTCAGGCTAGAGAACTTACACAAGCACAAACTCTTCAACAAGTGCAAACTAGACGCTTTGCTGAATATTTTTTCAAGCAAGGCGCATTAGTTGACGGGTGTGAACAAAATCTAGACTTAAATTTAAGTTTTGTTAAACTTCAAACAAACTACAATGGTAGCGCAGTTGATGTTGAAGACTTTAATGGTAGTATAGTTTATGGTGCAAACAGCGGTATCAAAGCATATTGTGGACTAGTTACCGATATTGACGGAGATGATCCAAAAACATTGTTTGTTAGTTATGCGACAAATGGAACACAAGTTCTTACAGTAAATACTGCACCAACTACACTTGTATCAGGAAATACAATTACCTTTTCAACAGGTAATACTGCAACAATTGAAGCATATTACACAGATCCAATTACGGGTGTAAATAAAATCTTTGTATCAAATACAAGTGGAACATTAAGCGTAACAACAGCAAACACAACATTAAGCACTGGTGTAAATCAAGTGCTTAACATAACAGTCATTTCGGATCAAAGAGCAAATACTTCATTTGCAAACTCAGAAACTATTTTTACAGCAAACACGACAGGTAGATACTATGCGGCTGGTGCATTAACAAATGCAGTAAGAAATGTCGTTGATGAGGGACTTGCTACAGAACAAGTATATAACTACGGTTCTAAGATTACCGTCTCTGAGGGTGTTGTATATGTTGCAGACCATTTTGTTAAACATACCACACAAACAATTATTCTTGACAAGTACACGAACGAACCTTCTTATAAAATTGGATTAGTTCCAAACAAATCTTTTGTTGATTACATTGAAGATCAAAGTCTTGTTGACAATGCACAGGGCACACCAAACTATCAAGCGCCTGGTGCTGACAGATTAAAAATTGATACAACTCTAACAAAAATTGCGTTAGATGCAACTACCGATGAAAATGAATTCATCACAGTTACAGAAATTGATACTGGCGTTGCAAGAAAAAGAAAAACAATTACTGTAGATAGTAAACTGGAAGATGTTTTAGCAAAACGAACACAAGAAGAATCTGGTAACTATACGTTGTCCGATCCAATTGTTTTTGTTCGTGAGCATTTACAAAATGGTAACAATGGTGGTAGATACACTTCGGCTGAAGGCGGTAATACAGATTTACTTTTGGTTGAAGTTGATCCATTTACATCTTATGTCTCTGGTTATAGAAATCAAATTATTGCAAAAACTCCAATAGAAATTGAAAAAGGTCTTAGCACAGCTTACGTGCAACAAACTAATACACAAATCAATTATGGACAATATATTGAAGTTAAAGAAGTTGTTGGTGGTTGGGACATTATGGAATCAACTACTGTTGATCTGTACAATACAGCACAGCAAGTTATTACAAACTTAGCGCACTCAACTGCAACCGTAGCCGGTAGTGCAATTGGTACTGCAAGAGTACGTTCTATTGAATACGTGAGTGGTACTAAAGGTACTGCCGATGCAAGATACTATTTTTACTTGTACGATATTGTGATGAATTCGGGAAAAGATTTCAAAGACGTTCGTTCCATTTATGATTCTGCAACACCAAAACGTTTTGCTGATATTGTAACAACTGCCGCTGGTGCTGTTTTACTAGAAACATCATTCAGCACAATGATTTTTCCGTTGCCATATGATGCAATTAAAACAGTACGTGACTCTGCACAAAATGTTGAAACTGCATTTAGATTTAAAAAGAAATTTGCAGTTTCATTCTCTTCTGGTGTTGCTACTGTCGCAACTGACGTTGTTACAGAAACATTTGTTGGTACGGATGTATTAAATGCTACACAGAAAAACGATTACTACATGGTTGTCGTTAACAATGCAGGCGCAAATGTAGAAACATCTGCATTGACTGGTACTCTTACTATTGCGGCCGCAAATACTATTGTTACTGGAAGTGGAACAGCATTCACTACACAATTGAATGTTGGAGACCTAATTAAAGTCAATAGTTTGACTAGACAAGTCTCTTCTATCACAAATGCAACATCGTTGATTCTTACATCTGCACATACAACTGGTTCTACTGCTAACACGTTCACCAAGATTATTCCAACAGGAACAATTTTATCGCTTTCTGGCAATGGTGGTTCAGGAGCCACACGAACAGTTAATGTTACGTCTCCTGGAACAGTAGCAATTGATGTTAAAGAAAACGCAACATTTACTGCTGACGTTATTGTGTCTATGGACAGAGCAAGTGCAAAAGAAAAAATTAAAACATTAAGTTTTCAAACTCAAGCAAATATTAATCCAAATACACACATTAATGGATTGTCTGGACCATTTGGTTTAGGTTATGGTGATATCTATCAGCTATCTGCTGTTTATCAATCATCATCATTTGCAGTTGCGGCATCTACAGCAAACACAAACGTTACTGCATACTACACATTAGATAATGGACAACGTGACTATGCATACGAACATGGAACAATTAAACCAAGTACTGGTTACGTTCCAACAGGTAGATTGTTAGCAGTCTTTAATAACTTCACACACGATACATCTCAAGGTGTTGGATATACATCAGTCAATTCATATCCAGTTGACGACAACGCAACATCAAATACTACAATCACAACTGGCGACATTCCTATATTCACAAGTCCTACGACTAAGAACATTTTTAAACTTCGTGACAGTATTGATTTTAGACCAATTAAAACTGCAAACACATCTTTAAATCCAATTGATGTTGGCACATATCAAGTTCCAACTTTTGGACTTCGTATTCCCGAATCTGGTTCAGATTTTAATGCAGATTTAATTTACTACAAAGGTAGAGTTTCTAAAGTATACATCAACAATCGTGGCGTGTTTGGTATCAATGATGGTGTTCCTGCACAAGCTGGTAATCAAAGAGCAGAAACACCACCAACTAAACCTGATACGTTAGAGATTGCAGAATTAACCATTCCAGCATATCCATCATTGCCATCTGAAGTTAAAATTAAATTACTGAAAAACAAACGCTTCACAATGCGTGATGTTGCTAAGATGAATGAAAGACTTGAAAGACTTGAGTACTTTACTGCATTGAGTTTCTTAGAGAAACAAGCAACAGATACGACAGAATTGGATGCTGATGGTTTAGACAGATTCAAGAATGGTATTCTTGTTGATCCATTTACAGGTTGGGCTATAGCATCTACATCTGATGATGGTAAAAATTGTTCTATTGACAAGAAAAATAAATTCTTAACGTGTTTGCAAAATAATTCAAATACGGCTGGACTTCGCTATTCTACTACTACATCAACAACAACAATAAATTCTGGTAACAAAGTTATGTTACCATATAGTGAAGTTGAAGCGCCAGGACTAAAACAAGCATATGCGTCTAAGCAACTAAGACTTGCAGAAGAATTAAATTTTGTTTGGACTGGTGAATTATCTGTCATGCCATTTACGGACAACTTCTTTGAAACTCAAAATGATATAGATAAAGCAGTTGTGTATAATGATGACAACGGCGCAGACAACTGGAAGGCTTTACAAAACGCATGGAATACAGAAGTTGCTCCATTAAATCAAAAATGGCTTGGTGGCACTCAACAAACTGGAATTGTTGCTGGTACAAATCAAACAACTCAAGTGGGAACCAACATGGTTACCACAGCATTACAACAAACAACTCAAGTTGCATACAATCAATTAGCATCTGGTAATCAATCAACTGCATCTACACAAGATGTTAAGTTTGATAGGGTTGTTCAAGTTGAAGCCGCACTTTGGATGCGTCAACGTGAATTCGTTATTCAAGCTAGAGGCTTGAAAAACTCGGCTAGAGTTTATGCATTCTTTGATGGTATTAACGTTACTGCAAACTGCTATCAAATTGAATTGATTGGTGCATCTACTACGCTACAAACATTAAATTCTAAATTTGCTGTTAATACTGCAACTGGTCTTATTGAATTGGGAGATGAAAACGTTTCTTGGCGTACAATTGCTGATGGTGCAAACACATCACAACCATTAATTGTTAAGAATAATCAAATTTATTTGTTGTTTCAAGTTCCTTCAACGAAATTCTACACTGGTCAACGTGAATTTAAAATCACCGACAGCCCAACAAATTCTGAAAGCACAACATTAACTAGCGCAAGAAACAACATCTATGCACAAGGTATTATACAGAGAACTGGCACAGTTACAATTAACTCTCGCCCGTTTAACGTATCATTTAACAATACAAATAACATCACAAACTTAGGTAGAAAAGTTGTTTCTCAACAGCGTGTTGAAACTGCAAGTGTGCCAATTCCGCCACCACCAGTTAGAAGTACCGACCCATTGTCTCAGAGTTTTTATGTTGATCCAGATACGTATCCAAAAGGATTCTATTTGACTTCTATTGATTTGTTCTTCAAATCAAAATCTCAAGACAATAATAGAAACGTTACTATGGAAATTCGTGAACTTGAAAATGGATATCCATCACCACAATTTGTTAGTGATGGAGACATTGCGCTTGTTAACAATAGAAATATTGCCATTAGTGATGATGCAACGTCAGCAACAAAATTCACATTCAAGAATCCTATTTACTTAAATGCTGGTAATGATTATTGTTTTGCTGTTAAACCTGAGAACAACGATCCAGACTATGCAATTTGGGTTGCTGAATTGGGCGCAATTGATATCACTAATCCAGACAAGCAAACAAGAATTGAACAAGCATACAATAGCGGATTGTTATTCACATCTTCTACCGATAGGACGTGGACTGCAAAACAAAATATTGATATGAAATTTACAATGAGAGTTGCAGAATTCAGCACTTCTGCTAAACTTGCATATTGGACCAATATTTCAGTACCAACTGCATTCACATACGATGCATTGACTCCTGCTATTAGCGATCAGATTCTTCCTGGAACAAGTATCAGTTACGACATTAAGACAGCAGACAGCACATATGCAGTTGATTCTGATTATACGACACTCAAGAATTATGAAAGATTGATATTACGTTCCAGAAAACAAATCTCAACAACTACGGCAGAGACAGCAAATGCATTCAAGTCTCTGCAAGTAAGAGCAACATTGTCTACAACGAATAAGTTTATCAGCCCATATATTGATGATGAGAATATCATCTTTCACTTTGATAAGAATGTTATCAACAATTCTTATGAAACAGCAATAACTGGTACAGTCAGATATGGATCAAGCAACAATATTGTTGTTGGTTCTGGCACAAGTTTTACAACTGAAGTATTTCCTGGTGAATATGCATATTTCGGTGATGAGTATCGTAGAATTGCTTCAGTATCAAATAATACATACTTGACTGTTACAAATAACTTTACTACAGCTAATGCTGTTAGTCAAGCAATGACTATTCGCAATGAAGAAAATCCAACAGGACCATATTCTTCAGAGTCTAGATACATTACTAAAGTTGTGACGTTGAATGACGGATTTGAAGCAACCGATTTGGTTACGTACTTGAGAATCAATCGCCCACCAGGAACTTCAATTAAAGTCTATGCTAAATTATTGAATGAAAACGATACAGATGCGTTTGATGATAAATTCTATACTCCTATGGAATTGGTTGGAACAGAAACGTTCACACTCAATCAAAATGAATACAAAGAAGAGAAATTCATTGTTCCGTCTGCAACAAAAACTGGTGGTTCTGAATTGCTTTCTGGTACAGTTGCAACCTCTAATACGTCAACTACAGTTACTGGCACATCTACTCGCTTCATTGAAGACTTGAAGATTGGTGACACAATTGCTGTTGGCTTGGCTAGAACAGAGCGTGTAGTTTCTACGATTGCAAATAACACATCATTGACAGTTGAATCTGTATATTCTACAATTTCTTCTGGAGAAAACGTTTTCCGTGTTCTAAATAACACAGTCGCATATACAACACCCGATGGAAGAACATTCCAAGGATACAAGTATTTTGCTATTAAGATTGTTTTCTTATCTGGTAATCCAAGCTATGCGGCAAAAGTTAAAGATTTGAGAGGGATAGCATTAGCATGATAGTTGAAAAGATTAAAATTGCAGAACCTGTTCGTGGGTTTACCGAAAGAGATAGGAACTCTAAAGCTATACTAAATACAGACATGGATTCATTATTGAAATACAAAATTCAGAAAAGAAAAATTTCTGATATAAATAAGAGTAGAAATGATATTGCTTTGATTCGTGACGAAGTGGACAGTATTAAATCAGACCTCAGCGAAATCAAACAATTATTGTTAAAAATTACTAAAGAGAGAAAAGAATAATGGCAATATCACAAGTAGCGTTATCAAACACGTTTAACGAATTTAGAAGCACGTTCAATGATGCGGCTAATACAGTAAACACTTTAGTTCCTAGTGCGAATGCAATTTCCGCAAATACATTAAGTTTGGGTGGTACTACAGACGCATCTTCAACCACTACAGGAACTTTGATTGTTGCTGGTGGTGTTGGTGTTGCTAAGAAATTATATGTTGGAACTGATTTGTCTGTTGCTGGAAATGCAACTTTCACAGGAAATGTAACCTTCTTAGGTTCAAATTCTGAAATTAGCACCACACAAATTAATATTAATGATTCATTACTTCAATTAGCAAATAACAATACATCAAATACTGTTGACATTGGTTTGTTTGGGCAGTATAATTCTGGTTCTGGAAATGTTCATTCGGGACTTTTCAGAGATGCTTCAGATGGTATTTGGAAATTCTTTAAAGATTATAATGTAGAACCTGACTCAACAATTAATATATCAGGCAATGGATTCTCTTATGCAAATGTGGGTATTGGCGCTCTTTCAGCGGCTAATAATATTACCATAGGAACAGGGCAAGCATATCAGATTAATGGTGCAAATGTATTGTCTAGCACAGTTCTAGGTAGTACTGTAGTAACCTCGTCACTCACAACTGTTGGAACAATTGGTTCTGGTGTTTGGCAAGGTACAGTAATTACTCCTACATATGGTGGTACAGGTTTATCAACCTTAACAGCAAACAGCGTTATTATTGGTAACGGCACATCTAATCCAACTTTTGTAGCACCCAGTTCTAATGGCAACATTTTAACGTCCAACGGCACTAATTGGATATCGTCTGCACCAGCGGCAAGTACTGGTGTAACAGCAGGTAAAGCTATCGCATTCGCAATAGTCATGGGATTTTAAGGAAAAACTATTATGGCAAACACAAATATCACAGCAGTAACAGCCATTTATGGCAAAACTACATATTTAACACCTCAAGTAGCAACTCCTGTTGTTTTACTAGCGAATGCGGCCGGGTCTGCAAACACTTGTAAAATCAATCAGATTGTCGCTTCAAACATAAGTTCATCAAGTGCAGTAAATGCATCATTGTGGATATACACTAATGGCGCACAAGCGCAGAATAGTGCTCCAACAAGTGGTGTTTCTCATTGTGTAGCAAATGCTATTTCTGTTCCTGTTAATGCTTCTTTGATTCTTGTTGATAAGACAACAGCAATTTATTTAGAAGAAGGAACATCAATTGTAGTTTCTTCGGGTACTGCAAATGGAATCACATACTCGTTGTCATACGAATTAATCTCTTAAAAAGTAATTTAACATGTCATTGCGATATACTGGCAATATTGTTTCAGCCGGTTTGAACGGCATCAACTATCCTGTCACAGCGGTGGAGTACCTTGTCGTTGCAGGTGGTGGTGGTACTGGAGCAACAGCTAATCCAAATGCTGGTTCTGGTGGTTCTGGTGGTGGAGGTGCTGGTGGTTTAATCAGCGGCATAAATTATCCAATAACTGTGGGTTCATCTATTACTGTAACTGTTGGTGCTGGTGGTGCTGGTGGTGCAAGTGGTGCTCAAGGTGTGAATGGTGATAATTCTGTATTTGGCACAGTCACCGCTAATGGCGGTGGTGGATCAGCGGGACATAGTACATCTGGCACTCCAACTGGCGCTTCTACAGCAGGTTCTGGTAGTGGCGGTGGTGGTTTTGGCGGTCAAAGTGCTAATGGTGGAATATACGGGCAAGGCAACGCCGGCGGTGTACCACAGAATAGTGGCGGTGGCGGTGGTGGCGCAGGAGCAATCGGTGTGGCAGCAATAGCTGGTTCTCCCCAAAACTGCTCTGGGTCTAGTGGAGGAGCAGGTATTACATCATCCATTTCTGGTACATCAATTCAATATGCAGGCGGTGGCGGCGGAGGTTGTTATAATGGTGATTATTCTTTTGGATTTGGTGTTGCAGGTGGTGGTAATGGTGGTGGATATTCTGTTCGAGCAACATCAGGTTTAAATAATACAGGCGGTGGCGGTGGCGGCGTGGGTAGTGTGTATGCTAATAGCACATGGTTATACGCCGCTGGAACTAATGGTGGTTCTGGCATAGTCATCATCCGTTATCCTTCATACTTAGCCCAAGCCACATCAACAACTGGATCACCAGAAACATACATTACCGGTCAGTATCGGGTGTATAAATTCGTTGCATCTGGCACAATTACATTCTGAGGATATATGGCACAAGGTATTTTTACACTCAAACAAGTTAACCAAGCTATTCGTCAAACCGCATGGCCTTCTTCTGTTTTGTCTAATGGATATTCTGTTAATTTAAAGGCATCTATAGATTCTGGATTAGGATTAACTGGACCATCAAGTTTTAACGCAACAGGCGATTTTACAATTGAAGGTTTTGTTAATGAAAATTCAGTTACTCAAAACTTTTCAGGTCAACCAAGATATTTTAATTTTGGTGCAAGTAATTTTGCTGTAGTTTCTCAAGTGGATGGAGCAATTAGAACAGATATTAACGGTCAAACTTTTACTTCATCATCTAGTATTCTTAGTTTAGGTGCTTGGAGACATTGGGCTGTTACTAGAAGCGGCACATCTGTTAAGTTATTTTACAACGGTGTTAACGTTGCTAGTGGAACTGTTAGTGGAACCGTAACAATGGCAGGTGCTTGTTTTATTGGTTGCTATGGCTTTGGCGGCAATTCCAATGTTTCAGGAAATATGTCCAATTTTAGATTGGTTGTTGGAACTGCTCTTTATACAACCACGTTTACTCCGCCAACATCACCATTAACAGCAATATCCGGAACACAATTATTAACTTGTCAGAATCAAGTCATTATTGATAATTCATCCAATGCTATAGCAATAAACGGTGGCTCACGCTCAGATACTGTAAATCCATTTACGTCAACTGTAAAACCTTCCTCAGTCCAATATTTAGTTGTTGCTGGTGGTGGTGGTGGCGCAACTCAACATGGTGGTGGAGGCGGTGCTGGTGGATTACTTCAAGGAATTTTACCTATAACAATTGGTACACCTTTAACAGTTACAGTTGGTGGCGGTGGAACAGGGTCAGCAGGAACATCTAGTCAAGCGGGTCTTGTTGGTGGAAGTGGTCAAAATTCAGTTTTTAGTAGTATTACTTCAAGTGGTGGTGGTGGTGGCGCACCCTATAGATATACAAGTGATATACAAGGTGTTGCAGGCGGCTCGGGCGGTGGAGGCTGTGCAACAGATTTTTCTGCAACTTCAGTAGGCGGTCAAAGAATCTTTGGGCAAGGTAACAATGGTGGAAATGGAAGACCCGGAACAGGAAGTAACTATCTTGCGGGTGGTGGTGGAGGAGCAGGAACACAAGGTGAATCACCAATAGGATCAAGTAATGTTGCTGGTTTTGGTGGTGCAGGCATTGCATCTGCTATATCTGGCACAGTAACTACTTATGCGGGTGGTGGTGGTGGCGGTACGCCTAATTCTGGTGGAATTGGAGGGACGGGTGGTGTAGGTGGTGGCGGAACAGGTGGTTCTGCAACTGTTGTTGGAACGGCGGGCACTACAAATACTGGTGGCGGAGGTGGTGGTGCAAGCGGGCAAGGTATTACTGCGTACAATGGCGGTTCAGGCATCGTCATCATTTCATATCCAGATATTTACAATATACCCACAGCATTAACTTATGGTTATCAACAGGGTGAACTTGCTTTTAGTTCTACAAGCGGATCGGGTAGTTTAGTTGGGGCAGGCGGGCTTGGCGGTAACATGATTGTGTACCCCAATTCAAATAATTCTAGTTTTGCTTTTGGTACAAGCAATTTCACTATTGAACTTTGGTTCTACACCACTTCTTTTTCGTCTTCACCTGTTCTTTATGACAGCCGCCCTTCTGCTACGCAAGGCGCTTATCCGTGCATTTATGTCGATGTGAGTGGTGTGATCTATTGGTATGTCAATACTAGCGCACCAATTGTTGGATCTACATTAAGTTTAAATACTTGGTATCACGTTGCTGTGGCTCGTTCTGGATCAAGCACTAAAATGTTTATTAATGGAACTCAAGTTGGTTCTACATACACAGATACAAATACATATTTAAACTCATACCCGTTTCTTGCATCAAGTTCATTTAGCGTTGGAAATAACTATCTTGCTGGCGCTATGACAAATGTCAGGGTTAATAACACAACTGCTGTTTACACAAGTAACTTTACTGCACCAACAGCACCTTTAACCAATATATCGGGAACGGTTTTGTTGTTGACTTGTAATTCAAATGCGTATTTGACTGACTCTTCTTCAAATCAATGTTTAATGCGATCGGCAGGACCAGCGGAGTGGAGTTCTATATCTCCATTTCCTACTGGTATGGGATACAAAAATCGTGTGTACAGTTGGAAAGCATCTGGAACAGTCACATTTTAAGGACAAAGCATGAGTCAAACTTTATTAGGTGGATTTATTTCCGCAACTTTTAATCCACTAGCAGGTGATAAACCGACCACAGTTGAATATCTAGTTGTCGCAGGTGGAGGTGGTGGCGGTGGTAATGGTTCTTCACAAGGTATTGCTGGAGGTGGTGGTGCGGGTGGTCTTTTAACTGCCGCTAATTTTGCTGTTGCCGCAGGATCTGCTTTAACCATTACTGTAGGTGCAGGTGGTGCAGGTGGTGCATCTGGATCAAATAAAGGTTCAAATGGAACTGATTCTATTTTTAGTTCTATTGGTGCTGTTGGAGGCGGTGCGGGCGCATCAGGTAGAGATGGAAGCGTAGCTGGTACTACTGGTGGATCAGGTGGTGGTGGTGGCGGAGGTGGCGGTGGTTCTAATCAAACGGGTTTGGCTGGTACGCCAGGTCAAGGAAACGCTGGTGGAAATGGTAGTACATCTGGTCAAAACTATCCCGGTGCAGGTGGTGGCGGTGCAGGTTCCGTAGGTGAATCTGGTCCAGGAAATAGATTTGGCGGCCAAGGCGGTACTGGTTTGTGTTCGTCTATCACTGGCACACGGGTGTTTTACGCTGGCGGTGGCGGTGGCGGCATCAATATGTACAATAGTGCATATCTTGCTTCTTTGCCTACTGGTGGAGGTGGTGGAGGCGGTGGTCGTAACTCCAACGGATTTCCTGGAACAGCAGGCACTGGAGGCGGTGGTGGAGGCGGTGGTGGAGATGACGCACACTCTGGCGGAACTGGTGGTTCTGGCATTGTCATCATTCGTTACCCTGTATCACAATTAGCACCCACTTCTACAACAGGAAACCCTCAGATAAACTACGCTGATGGGTATCAGATATATATATTCACAAGTAGTGGAACAATTACTTTTTAAACGGAGATAAAATATGGCACATTTTGCTAAAGTAGAAAACGGTGTAGTGACTTCAGTCATTGTGATCGATCAAGAAACATTAAACACAGGTCATTGGGGTGACCCATCATTGTGGGTTCAAACATCTTACAACACTTCGGGCGGACAACATCCTGAAGGGCGTCCATTGCGTAAAAATTATGCAGGTATTGGATACACCTATGATGTGCAAAGAGATGCATTTATTCCTCCTAAACCTTTTGCTTCTTGGGTGATAAATGAAACAACTTGTTTGTGGGATGCACCAACACCTATGCCTGTTGAAGAAGGTAAGACATTTATTTGGAATGAACCTACAACATCTTGGGTTGAGTATGTAATACCAACAACACCATCTGTTACTGAAACACCCTCTGCTAATACGCCTTATATTTACCCACCAGCCTAATAGGAATAATCATGGCTCAATATAGTGGAATGTGGACGTTAAGTCAGGTCAGTCAAGCGGTTAAAAACCAGACTTGGACGGGTCTGCCTCCGTCTGTTGTTGAATATTTGGTTGTTGCTGGTGGTGGTGGAGGTGAAAACGGTGGAGGTGGCGCTGGTGGTTTACTTGCAGGGCATGTAGGCATCATTCCTGGTGCATCTTACTTTGTGACAGTTGGTGCTGGAGGCACTGGTGTTTCTAATGCTACAAATGGGGGGAATTCTGTATTGATTGCATCATCTTCAGGCGCAACTACAGGAAACATTGTTGCTTTTGGAGGCGGTAGAGGTAGTCAAGGTGTTAATAACTATCCATCAGATGTGTCGGGTGGTGCATACTCAGGTGGATCAGGTGGAGGTGCTTATCAGACTTCTGCAGGCGGTAACGGCACATCTGGTCAAGGAAATGCAGGCGGTAATGCTAGTAACGGCGCAACATCTACAACAGGTGGTGGTGGCGGTGCTGGAACAGTAGGACTTCAATCGCCGGCAAATTATGTAGGTGCTAATGGTGGTGCAGGCATTGCATCTGCTATATCTGGCACAGCCACTACTTATGCTGGAGGCGGTGCTGGTGGTGGTTATCAAAGTATTGGTGTAGGTGGAGTAGGTGGTGGCGGTGATGCTGGATATGCTGGCGCAGTTAATAGCGGAGGTGGTGGAGGCGGTTATCGCCAAGATCCTGGTAATCTTTCGGGAGCCGCAGGCGGTTCAGGCATTGTCATCATTCGTTATCCAGGTACAACTCAGTTCTTCACTGGTGGTACATTAAGCTACGCTAATGGATACATCATCCACACATTCTACGCAAATGGTGTCTTGGCTCCAAAAACACCAACGTTGTACACAAATCCTGATTATCAGATTTCACGTAGCATAAGATTAAACAAACCTGATCTTGCGTTTTTTAATCGTACTGTTGGTGCTAGTGGAAATCGTAAAACATGGACATGGAGTGGATGGGTAAAAAGAACATCTATAAACACTTCTAATCTTGAAACTCCTGCTATTTTTGGAGCATCAGACTTATCAACAGGAACTGGCCAATTAACATTTGGTTCATATAATTCAAATGTAGACACTCTTGTTTGGTCTGACTCGTCTGTATCGACTGATACCGTTGAAACATCTGCCGTTTTTAAAGATTTATCTGCATGGTATCATATAGTACTGGCACATGATTCAACGCAATTAACTTCAACTGATAGAGTAAAAATATATGTAAACGGTGTTAGGCAAGCATTGACTACTGGTTCAGCTTTACCTACACGTAATAAAGACTCATATATGAATTATACTTCATTTACACATAGAATAGGCGCTTATAGTTCTAGTGGACAAGGCTATCAACTTAATGCATATTTGGCAGAAATAAATTTTATTGATGGTCAAGCATTAACCCCTTCATCATTTGGTTGGACAAATCCAAATACAGGAGTATGGGCACCACTCAAGTATATTGGTACATACGGAACTAATGGTTACTATTTGAACTTCTCAGACAACAGCAACACAACAGCGGCTACATTAGGCGCAGACTCATCAGGTAACGGCAACAACTGGACACCTAATAACTTCTCTGTGTCTGCTGGTGCGGGTAATGACTCTCTTGTTGATACACCAACATCGTATGGAACTGATACTGGTGTGGGTGGTGAGGTGCGAGGAAATTACTCAACAATGAACCCCCTCAATAAAGGTTCAACAGTAACGCTGACAAATGGCAACTTAGACCAAGTAACTGCTTCTGGTGGTTGGAATTCTGCACGGGCATCTATTGCTGTAGCAAGTGGAAAATGGTATTGGGAGGTAACAATAACAGGTACATCTCAACTTGTTATGCATGGCGTTGATGACAATACATACAACGTAACCACCAATCCAAGTACCAGTTATGTCGGTGCATACAATAATTCTTGGGGCGTATACGCTTCAGATGGGAATAAAAGAAACAACACAGGATCAGGAACTGCGTATGGTTCTGCGTTTGCCCAAAATGATGTGATGATTGTTGCTATGGATATGGATTCAGGCAAAATTTGGTGGGGTAAAAACGGTACTTGGTTTGCAAGTGGTGACCCAGTAGCGGGAACAAATGCCGCATATACCAATTTGTCAGGCTACACATTAAATCCAGCTACAAGCGGTTTTGATACAACAGACAGTTGCACACATAACTTCGGTCAACGCCCATTTGCCTACACAGCACCAAGTGGCTTCAAAGCACTTTGCACACAGAACTTACCAACGCCTACGATTGGGGCAACGGCCGCAACTTTGGCTAGTGAGTTTTTTGATGCTAGTACATGGGCTGCAAATGGTGACAATGTTAATCCTCGACCCATCACAAGCAATGTAGACTTAGCTAATGGTGGTGGTTTAATATGGGTAAAAGGTCGTGATCTTGCAGTAGCTCATTTTCTTGTTGATTCGGTTAGAGGATACACAAATTATATCGCAATAAACTCTACAGCCGCTGAAAGCGCCTACAACTTTGGCATCGCAGGAACCACTAATGGATTTACGTTTACTACTAGTTCTGGTTCTTTAAATCAAAGTCCTTACACTTATGTAGGCTGGCAATGGAAAGCTGGCGGCACAGCAGTAACAAACACATCAGGCTCTATTACTTCTACAGTAAGTGCTAACCCTACAAGTGGGTTTAGTGTGGTGACTTATACGGGTGTTACAAATGGAACAGTTGGCCACGGTCTTGGTGTTGCACCTAGTATGATTATTGTTAAAAGTAGAGCAGGCGTTCAAAATTGGTTTATTTACCATATAGGTACGGGCGCTACCAAATACACAACAATGTCAACAGATGCGGCAACAACATCAAGCGGAGCGTGGAATGATACAGCACCAACATCTTCTGTATTTACGACAGGTTCATTCTTTAGTACCAACACAATGCTTGCTTACTGCTTTGCACCAGTAGCAGGATATTCTGCGTTTGGTACTTACACAGGCAATGGTTCTGCTGATGGTCCTTTTGTACACACAGGATTTAAACCCGCATTTGTGATGATTAAATCATCGAGTGGGTACTCATCTGATTGGTGGATAACCGATACTTCAAGAAACCCATCAAATATTACAAATTATGGAATAAGAGCAGATACCAATGAAACACAAGTAAGTGATGTTGGACAACTTATTTTGTCTAATGGATTTAAATATTCAAATGATACTGGTTCGCCTAATCAATCTGGCGTAACTTATATTTATGCCGCATTTGCTTCTACACCTTTTAAATATTCACTCGCACGATAAGGAAAAAAAATATGTACGCATTAATAACACAAAACAACGAAATCTCAGAAATTGGTGAATTACGAACTCTGTTTCCAAATGAACCTGCACCTAGCCATCTCTATGGTATTCAACATGGTGCTAGACCAATTGTTGACGGGCATCAAGAAGATCAACAATTCTATTTCGTCACATTTGACAAATATGAAGTGGGCGCAGATTCTGTCACACGAACATATGTCAGCACACCTAAGATTTTAGAAGATAGATTAGAAGTCAATGAAGATAACACACCCATGTATGTTAAAGTCTGGGATGCTACGGCTGGTGAACACGGCGCAATGGTAGATTCAACTGAACAACTAGTCACTAAAGGATTGAAATCACAATACAAGACTCAGTTTAAGCAAACAGCTAATTCAATGCTTGCTCAGACTGATTGGATGGTGATTCGCAAAGCAGAACGCAATATAGCAATTCCTACTGATGTAGCAACTAAACGTGCGGCCATTCTTACCGAATGCGATAGATTAATTGCGGCTGTGACAGCGGCCGCTGACATGCCAGCATTCATTACAGCAGTTAAATCTGCTAATTGGACTTAATGCCACTCTAATAGTATACTCAACAAAACCCGCCTCATCAGCGGGTTTTTTGTTTCTTTAGATATTATAAATAGAAGATGATATATAAGGGGAAAAAATGAGTACTAGCAAACCAGCATCAAGAGAAGAATTAAAACAATTCTGTCTTAGAAGACTAGGTGCACCTCTCTTAGAGATAAACGTAGATGACGATCAAGTTGAAGATTGTATTGAAATGTCATTCTCATACTACTACGACTATCACTACGATGCAACAGAAAAAGTCTATCTAGCACACGCAGTCACACAAACAGACATTGATAATAAGTATCTTTCAATAGATGATTCTGTCATTGGTGTAATCAATATTCTTCCATTAGGTAATAGTTATTCCACAAACAATCTATTCAATTTGAGATATCAGATTGCATTGAATGACTTGTTTGCTTTCAATACTGGTCCATTTGCACCATACTACATGGCATTGCAAAACGTTGCTTTAGCTGAAGAATTGTTCGTTGGCAAACAAGCCATTCGTTTTCAAAGACACGCAAATAGATTAAATATAGACATTGCTTGGGGTGAAAAAGTTTTGCTTGGCGAATATATTATTATTGAAGCATATCAAAAGATAAACCCTGACACATACACAGATGTTTATAACGACAGATGGTTGCAAAAATATTGCACCGCACAAATCAAAAAGCAATGGGGCGAAAACTTGAAAAAGTTTGAAGGACTCTCTATGCCAGGTGGTATTACGTTCAATGGGCAGAAGATATGGGATGAAGCTACAGACGAAATTCAAGCTATAGAAGCTGAAATGATTAGTTCGTATTCTTTACCTGTTACTGACATGCTAGGGTAATCATGGCACGTAATCGTTATTTTAATCAGTATGCTTTTGTAAAACAAGAGCAGAATCTAATCCACAGTTTAGTCTCTGAAGCTATAAAAATTTATGGTATAGATGGATATTACATCCCAAGAACACAAGTTAACTTGGATAAAATTTATGGTGAAGATGGATTAGTAAAATATGAAGATGCATTGTCTATGGAAATGTATGTCAAGAGTTATGATGGCTTTCAAGGACAAGAAGATTTCTTATCTAAATTTGGTCTTCAGATTGATGAATCGATTACGTTTCTTGTTGCACAGCACAGATTCATTGAATCACTCAAGCCACTAATCAATACTGAGTATGGATACAATATTCGACTTGAAGATGATGGATATCTCATAGATATGCAAACATATGACTACACAGATATTTTAAGACCAAGAGAGGGAGACTTAATTTGGATTCCTTTGCTTGGTTATATGTACGAAATTAAATTTGCAGAGAACATTGAAAATTTTTATCAGTTAGGTGACGTATACACATTCGAAATGCGTTGTGATAGATTTGAATACTCTAGCGAAAAACTTGATACTGGTGTTGCAGAGATCGATGCAATCGAAGATCAATACAGTCTTTCTACTGATAATATTGAAAAACTATTAGATGAAGTAGATAACAGTATTTTTGCTTTAGAAGATGGCACTAGACTCCTTGCAGAAGGAGATACAATCATACCATTTGAGGTGGCTGCGGACAACGAAATAATTGGACAGAAAATCATTGACGGTGATATTCTCGACTTCTCTGAACAAAATCCATTTGCACTTACAAGGACTTATTAACTATGATGTTCGGTCACGATTTTTATCACGGCACTTTAAGGCGCTATGTCGTTATGTTTGGAAACTTGTTTAATGAAATTCAAGTCGAAAGATATGATAGCGATGGAAATAAACAACAAACAATCAGCGTTCCTATTGAATATTCGCCTAAACAAAAATTTGTTCAACGTGTTTTAGCCGATCCAACATTGAATCGTCCACTTGCTGTTACTCTTCCTAGAATGGGGTTTGAGTTTACCAGCATCACATATGCACCACAAAGAAAATTAAATAGCGCACATAAGACCGTAAAAGGACTCAATACTGGAGGTAATGATTTTAGTTATACTTACACACCAGTTCCATATGATATCAACTTTTCTTTATATGCATTGGTTCGATATGCAGAAGATGGTACGCAAATTGTAGAACAAATTATTCCATTTTTTACACCAGATTGGATTGTTACAATGAAACTTATTCCTGAATTAGGAATTAACATGGACGTACCAATTGAATTAACCAACGTAAGTGTCGATGATTCATATGAAGGCGATTTTGATGGACGTAGAGTCCTTTCGTGGCAGATGGACTTTACTGTCAAAGGATATCTATTTGGACCTAGCATAAAGTTCAAATATATTTCGAATGCAGATGTTAACACTTCAGTAACAAATGGGATTAATTCTAACATCATAAATATACAGTCATTTAGTGGTGATTCCGAATTTAACGTTAGTGAAACAATTACAAATAATACATGAAAAAATCTGTTAATGATAAATTGAATGACATTTTTGATGTGCAAGGTAAGATTGTTGAACAAGCATCGGTACCTGTAGTAGTAGAACAACCAAAAGAAACTACTGGCGCACCAAATGATGAATCTATTGATGCTGACTATGAATATGCGAGAGAGAATCTAAAGCTATTCATTGAGCAAGGCAAAGTTGCTATGGAAAACATTATCTTTTTAGCTAAAGAAGGCGAATCACCAAGAGCATATGAAGTTGTTGGACAATTGATTAAAACATTGTCAGACACTAACAAAGATTTGTTAGACTTAGGTAAAAAAGTAAAAGACTTGAAATCTAAAAAAGATGACACACAACAACCACAGCATGTCACTAATGCATTGTTTGTTGGTAGCACAGCAGAATTACAAAAACTAATTGGTAAGAGATGACAGCAAAATCCTATCTAGGAAATTCTCTTTTAAAAGCATCTGGTGTTCCATTAAATTTCACAAAAGACGAAATTGAAGAATACTTGAAATGCGCTGACGATCCGATATACTTCATAGAAAGTTATTGTAAGATTGTCACGCTAGATCACGGGCTTCAGCCATTCAAACTTTATGATTGTCAAAAGAATAAAGTAAAAATCATCCATGAGAATCGTAAAGTTATTCTTATGGAAGGGCGCCAACAAGGCAAAACAACAACTTCAGCCGCATATATTCTTTGGTACACATTGTTTCAAGGAAGCAAGACTGTAGCAATTCTAGCAAACAAAGCGACTGCCGCTAGAGAGGTTTTATATCGTTATCAAATCATGTATGAGAATCTTCCTACGTGGCTTCAGCAAGGTGTCACCACATGGAACAAAGGTGACATTGCTTTAGAGAATGGGTCAATCGTATTCACAGCCGCAACAAGCGCATCAGGTATTCGTGGTAAATCAGTTAACTTATTGTATGTTGACGAAGCCGCTATCATACCGAACAATGTAGCAGAACAATTCTTCACCTCAGTTTATCCTACGATTTCTGCTGGTGAAACAACAAAGATTTTGCTAAGTTCTACCCCTCTAGGATACAATCATTTCTGGAAGTTTTGGAATGATGCAGAGAGCGACAGAAATGGATTTGTCAATTTGTTTATTCCCTATTGGGAGATTCCTGGACGTGACGAAGCATGGGCGACTGAACAGCGAAGATTACTTGGTGAATTAAAGTTCAATCAAGAAGTGCTATGTAACTTCTTAGGTTCTAGTTTGACACTCATTGCTTCAGACTCTATTGCACAAATGTCTGCTAAACCTATCATGTATCAAAAAGATGGGTTAGATATATATGAGAAGGTAGAAAAAGATCATGCGTATTGTATTGTTGCAGACACCGCTAAAGGTGTCGGTGGTGACTATTCAGCATTTCAGATTATTGACATAACTCAGATGCCATATAAAATTGTAGGCAAATACAGAAACAATCAAATCAGCCCACTTTTATATCCATCAGTACTTTACAGAATAGGTAAAGAATACAATGAAGCATACGTTCTAATTGAAATCAATTCTTCAGAACAAGTTGCAGAGATTCTTTATGCGGAATACGAATATGAGAATATCATATCCGTTTCTAGAACACCTCAAGGGCAAGTTGTCAATGGGGGATTTGGTGGGGGTAAGACACAACTAGGTGTTATTACAGACAAGAAAGTTAAACGCATCGGATGTTCTAACTTTAAATCAATGGTTGAAGAAAAAAAACTTATCATTACAGATGCTGACACTATAGCAGAAATTTCAACGTTCATTGAAAAAAGAAACAGTTACTCTGCTGATGAGGGATATCACGATGACTTAGTTATGCCTTTAGTGTTATTTTCGTGGTTGACAACAAACTCTTATTTCAAAGAGTTAACTAACATTAATATACGAAAAGAATTGTACGAAGCAAGAATCAAAATGATTGAAGAGGAAATTACTCCTTTTGGCTTCATAAATAATGGAGAAGAAGAGAATCAATTAGTTGATGTGAGTGGACAGGTTTGGCAGGTAGAGAATTATCACAAATCTGATTTTTTATAAATAAATTAAACAAACCTAACAACAAAACATCATTATAACAAGGAGAATTCAATGGCTATAAGTCTAATTTCACCAGGAATCAAGATCACCGAAACAGATTTGGTGTCTTCCTCACAGTCGGTATCTACAACATCTGGCGCATTTGCTGGTCAATTCCGTTGGGGTCCTATCGATAAAGCAGTACAAGTTACAAACGAAACCGATTTAGTTACTAGATTTGGTAAACCAAATGCAACTAACGTAGTTGACTTTTTAACAGCCGCTAACTTTTTAGGTTATTCTGGTTCATTGTATATTGTTCGTAGTGCAAACACAGCGTTGAATGCTACAGCAGAAGCAACAACTGGTTCAGGCACAGCAGGTACTGGTACAGCTATTAAGAATGATGATGCATACATTAATACAGCATCTTGGAACGTTGGTCCATGGGCGGCTCGCTATTCTGGTGCATTAGGAAACGCAGTTAAAGTTTCTGTTTGCCCAAGTTCAGCGGCTTATTCTAACACATTAACTGGAACATTTACTGTAACAGCAGGTTCTACAACAGTTACCGGTTCAGGAAGTCTTGCAAATACACAAATGCAAGTTGGTGATTTTATTGTATTGTCTGGTCGTTCAACTAAAGTTGTTGCGATTGCTAATGCAACATCATTTACATTAGAGTCTGCACACTTAACTGGTGCTACTGCTGTTTCAGGAACACGCCGTTGGGAATTCTTTGGTGAATTTGATTCTGCACCAGGAACATCTACAGCCGGAACAGCCGCAGGCGCATCTGGCGATGAATTGCACGTTGTTGTTCAAGACAGAACAGGTGAAATTACTGGTACAGCAAATACAGTTTTAGAGAAATTTGGTTATCTCTCTAAAGGTTCTAATGCTAAAGCGGATAGTGGTGGTAGCAATTACTACAAAGATGTAGTTAATGATCGTTCTAACTACGTTTGGTGGACTGCACATGACAATGCTGGCTCTAATTGGGGTAACACATTGTCTGCCACAACTTACACAGCAGTAACGACACCTAAAGCATATTCTTTAGCTGGTGGTTCTGATGGTAACGCATTGACAGATGGCGACAGATCAACATCTTATGTATTGCTTTCAAACAAACAAGAGGTTCCAACATCTATTATTGTAGCTGGTCAAGCAACTGCTACAGTAGTAAATAGAATTATAGCTGATGTTGCCGAAACTAGAAAAGATGCTGTTGTTTGTATCTCTCCATTGAGAGCAAACGTTGTTAGCAATGCTGGTTCTGAAGCATCTGCTATTAGCACATGGGCAGACACAGTTTCACGCTCAACATACGCAGTTGCGGACAGCGGTTGGAAATATCAGTACGACAAATACAATGACGTATATGTTTATGTTCCGTTGAATGCTGACACAGCAGGTTGTATGGCACGTAACGATTTGAATCGTGAACCATGGTTGTCTCCAGCTGGTTTCCAAAATGGTCGTATTCAAAACTTAGTTCGTTTAGCATACAATCCAACACAAGCTGACAGAGACACATTGTACAAGGCAGCCATCAATCCAATTATCACACAAATTGGTCGTGGCACAGTATTGTTTGGTGACAAGACATTCACATTGAAGAACACATCAATGAATCGTGTTAATGTTCGTAGATTGTTTATTGAATTGCAAAGAACAATTGGACAAGCCGCAGACAATGTATTGTTTGACCAAAACGATGCAATAACAAGAAGCGGTTTTGTAAGTCTAGTTGTTCCTTACTTGAGAAGCGTTCAGTCTAGAAGAGGTATTACAGCATTCAGAGTTGTTTGTGATGAAACAAATAATCCAGAAGATGTAGTAAATGCCAATGAATTTGTTTGCGATATTTTCGTACAACCAATTCGTTCTGTCAACTTCATTCAACTTAACTTTGTCTCTGTAAGAGGTACCGCCACATTTGCTGAAATTGCCGCATAAATACTAGAGAATAAACAAGGAGAATTATATGGCAATTACAACAATTCAAAATTTGAAGGACGTTCTTAAAACGGGCGCCCGTTCAAATTTGTTTAGAGTTACTCTATCTGGACTATCTAATGATTTGAATGAAGATTTCACTTACTTGTGCAAAGCCGCTCAACTTCCAGGCTCCACAGTAGGTGTTATTGAAGTTCCATTTGCAGCCGGTAGACGATTCAAAGCGGCTGGAGACAGAACATTTGCTGACTGGACAACAACAGTTATCAATGATTCTAATCACAGAATCAGAGAAGCGTTAGAAGACTTACAAAAACAATATGGTACTACAGACTACAACTCAGAAACAGCTAAAACATTAACTGGAGGAGATGCAACAGATTTCTCATCTATTTTAGTTGAACAGCTTAATCAAGCAGGTGACGTAGTTTATTCATACACGCTAGTTAACTGCTGGCCTAGTGATGTTAGTACAATTGACTTATCGTATGACTCTACAGATACGCTTGAAGAGTTTACTGTAACTTGGTCTTATGACTACTTTACATTCGAATAAGGAATAAAAAATGGCAAACGAATTTTTCAATATCAATACATTTAGATCAAAACTAAATGGCGGTTCAAAAGCAAATTTATTCCGAATTCAAATTGAACCGGAAGAAAATATAGCTGGCGTTGACTTAAGCAATCTTTCCATCCTATGTAAGTCTGGTGCAATTCCAGCATTTACATTGGGTGTGATTGAAGTTCCATTTAGAGGAAGACGAATTAAAGTTCCTGGAGATAGAACATATGCAGATTGGACAGCAACAATTGTTAACGATGACGCACAAAACGTTCGTAAATCTTTTGATAATTGGTTAAACAGCATCATCGATGTTAATGGTGAGAATTCACTAAGAGACGGAACAAATTCATATCGTTGCAAGATTACCGTTCAGCAATTGAGACCAGACGGCACAGTTTCTAGAGTGTATGAATTGTACGATGCATTTCCAACTGATGTTTCTGCTATTGATTTGTCTTACGATACTACAGATGCAGTTCAAGAGTTTACTGTTACTTTCCAATATCACTATTTGGATGTTGGTGGCACTTCTGAATCCGGTACTAATGCCAGCGAACCTAGTGCTGGTGTTTCTAGTGCGGCTTCAGCGAGTAATGTAAAAGGCACAACGGCTGCCAAAACGCCAGCCAAAGTATAAAAAGACTTAAATAATGAATTTTACGCAACATAAATAATTGCGTAATAGTTGTCAATAATGGGGGCTATTACGCCCCCATTTCTTTTTAGAGAGACTCAAATATGGCGATAAAACTTTTTGGATATAAAATTGGTAAGGATGATGTTGAATCAGAACAGTTAAAATCGTTTGTCACACCTACCGATGATGATGCGGCAGTATCAATTTCTGGTGGTGGTGTATATGGAACATACATGGACCTTGAAGGTCAGATTAGAAGCGATGCCGATTTAATTAAAAAATATCGTGAGATGGCACTTCAACCAGAATGCGATGCCGCAATTGAAGACATTGTTAACGAAGCACTAGTCTTTGAAGATGGTGATTATCCAGTTCAAATTATTTTAGATAAACTCCAGCAACCCGAATCAATCAAGAAAAAGATTCGTGATGAGTTCTATTACATAATGAAACTACTTGACTTCAACAATCAAGGCTACGATATTTTCCGTAGATGGTATGTTGATGGACGTTTGTACTATCACATGTTGATTGACGATAAAAATCCTAGAGCAGGATTAAAAGAAGTTCGTTACATTGACCCACGTAAAATTCGTAAAGTGCGTGAAGATAAGAAACAACCTAATAATCCAGGAATAGCAAACACGACACAAAAATTCCATGAATATTTTATCTATTCAGATAAAGGTTTTTCTAGAGATGGCGCACAGGGCATTAAGATTGCAGTAGATGCAATTTGCTATGCAAACTCTGGCATCTCAGACAAAGATGGTAAGATTATTGTTTCACATCTACACAAAGCAATCAAACCACTCAATCAATTACGTATGCTTGAAGATGCGACAGTTATCTATCGTATTTCAAGAGCACCAGAACGTAGAATCTTTTACATTGACGTAGGTAACTTGCCTAAGATGAAGGCAGAGCAATACTTACGTGAAATCATGCAGAAGTATAAAAACAAACTAGTGTATGATGCAAACACTGGTGAGATTCGTGACGATAGACGCTATCAGACAATGCTTGAAGACTTTTGGTTGCCACGTAGAGAAGGTGGTAAAGGTACAGAGATTACTACACTATCAGGTGGCCAGAATCTTGGAGAGATTGATGACGTATTGTACTTTCAAAAGAAAATGTTTAAGTCATTGAATGTTCCAGTTTCACGTTTAGAGGCCGACACAGGATTCTCTTTAGGACGTGCTTCAGAAATTACTAGAGATGAATTGAAATTTGGTAAATTCATTTCACGTTTGCGTTTAAGATTCTCTATCCTATTTGATAAAATGCTTGAGACACAGCTTCTTCTTAAAGGCGTTTGTACCCGTAAAGAATGGGATCAAATGAAAGAAGAAATTAGTTATGACTATCAATCAGACGCACATTTTGCAGAACTAAAGAACGTTGAAATTATGAAAGAACGTTTAGGCATTCTTTCTGACATTGATGGATATGTTGGTAAATACTTCTCTGTAAAATATATCAGAACAAACATTCTACATCAGAGTGAAGATGATATTAAGCAAATGGATGAAGAGATGGAAGAAGACAAGGCAAATATGGATGAAGATGGTATGTCTTCAGAAGAATTGCCACCTTCTCCACCACCTGCGCCGCCACCACAACAACTTGTTGTTAGCGTAAAAAAAGAAGAAGCCGCAAGAGAAATTGATGATGCGGATCAAAAAGAATTAGCTAAATCTATGACTGCATTTTTTGGCACATTAGTTGAAGAGGCTAAAGGTGACAAAGAAGGAAACTAATCTTAGCACTACTCTCAGCGAAGCGGTTTCTGTTGCAACGTCTGTAGCATATACAAGACAAGAGATACAAAAACTTAAAACAGAGTTAGTATCTCTTTTAGAAAAGAAAACAACAGAAGTAATCGTTGAACAAGTTCCTGGTCCTGTTGGTCCACGTGGATCTCTTGGCGCAACTGGCGCACAAGGTTCTAAGGGTGACAAAGGAGATAAGGGAGATGCGGGTGAGCGTGGTGATAAAGGCGAAGTTGGACCCCAAGGAAACATGGGGCATGATGGACCACGTGGATTAAAAGGTGATAAGGGAGACAAGGGCGAACAAGGTGATGTTGGTCTTCAAGGTGAACAAGGCATACAAGGTATTACTGGTGATCGTGGCGACAAAGGCGAGAAAGGTGATAGGGGCGCAGATGGAAAAAATGGTCTGGACGGAAGAGATGGACAAACAGGCGCAGTTGGTCCGATTGGACCAGTTGGTCCGCAAGGAATTCAAGGTGAACGAGGACTTAAGGGCGACAAAGGCGAACGAGGAAAAGACGGACAACAAGGACTCGCAGGACCAACAGGATCACAAGGTGAAATTGGACCACAGGGCGTTCAAGGCATTGCAGGTAAGGATGGTAAAGACGGAGACATAAAACCTGTTGAAGAGAAGTTTCAAAAGTTTATTGATAATGTTCAGAGAGATGTTAACGCATTTAAAACAAGAGTCAATGCAGTAATTATTAAATCTGGTGGACAGCACGGAGGTTCAACTGGTTCTGGTGAAGTCAATTTAAGATACTTGGATGACGTTGATAGAGATAGTATCACAGATGGTTATGTTTTATCTTACAATCAAGCATCACAGAAGTTTGTATTCGTAGAACAATCTGGTGGCGGTGGAGGTACCGTAGATACCGTAGCAAGAACAAGATCAACATCCGCTTGGTACACAGCAAACTTAGCATATTCACAAGCCAACAGCGCATTCTCTACCTCAAATAATTCATACACACAATCAAATTCTGCATTAAGTATTGCACAGTCAGCATTTGCAAAAGCCAATACTGGTGGTGCCGCTGGCACAGATAATCTTGCACGTTCTATTGCAAATAGTTCATTTTCTACAGCAAACTCAGCACTTAGCATTGCACAATCTGCGTTTGCACAAGCAAATACTGGAGGTGGAGGAGTTGGATATGACCAAAATCTTAATACATCAAACACAGTTTCTTTTGTTGGATTAACTGTAGCAGGAAATACAATAGTTCAACATGTTATTCCTTCAGCAAACATCACATATGATTTAGGAGCGCCAACTTCTAGATTCAGAGATTTATATTTAAGTGGAAGCAGTATTAATTTAGGTGGTGCTTCAATTAAAGCAGATGTTGTTACCGGAGCAATTGCAATAATTCCGCAGCCAACTGTAGAAAATCCAAACCCAACAGGTGTTGTTGTGTCGCCTACAGGAACTATAGGTACGGTATCTACCACCGGTGGCACCTTAACTGCAAATGCGATTAGCAATTCGTCTAATACAGCAGTTACAGCTGGAGGTGCAACAGAATCATTAAATGTTAAATTTAGCAATAGTACCGGTGATGCGTATAAAGTTGTTGCTTTGAATTCTACAGCCAATACTGTTTTGGCTTCAGCATTAGATATAGCACAAGTAGATAAAGTTTTAGGAGTTTTGGACGTTTCAGGAGAGACAGTAACTTTTGGTTCAATAACTAATCCATCGTGGACTTGGACAGCAGAACAATCTTTATATCTTGGAAGTAATGGTAATATTGTGGCAACATCAACAATCAATGGTGCATCATTTTCATTGAAACTTGGATACGCTATATCGGCAACAAAAGCATTTATAAAAATCGGAACACCAATCGTATTATAAATAAGTAAAAATTAAGGAGAATTTTATGGCAAACGCATTGTACCCAAAAGCAAAAGAATCATTCATTAATGCTCATATCAACATGAGTGCAAATACAATTACTATTGCGCTTGTTGACACTGGAGTATACACTTATAGCACATCACATCAATATCGTAGTGATGTTTCAAATAGTGCTGTAATATCAAGTACAACATTAGCTAATAAAACTGTTACCAACGGAGTTTTTGACGCAGATGACGCAACATTCACATCCGTTACTGGTGCAAATTGTGAAGCATTATTGATATTTCAAGATACTGGAGTACAATCTACTTCCAGATTGATTGCTTATATTGATAGCGCAACTGGTTTGCCAATTCTTCCTAACGGCGGTGATATTACAGTTGTATTCTCTTCTGGCGCAAGTAGAATATTTGCACTTTAAAATAATTAATTAAAAAATAAAGAAACCTTGATTATGGATCAAGTGATTGTCTTAGATGTTGCATTATCAGAATTTGCTAGTACATTTTTATCAGCACTTCAAGACACACCGATAATACAATTCATAGACACCAACGATAGAGCAATTGACTCTACGGTGGTGTTTCCAGACACGCATTATGTATATGTAAATGTTAGACAGAATTTATATCTTTCTGATACTTTATTTGGTATTGAAAACGCAGAAATTCAAGTATATCAGTCAAATACAATTCAGCAATTAACTGATGCCTTTGACCGTTCTATTGCAAGTGGACTTTCTTTTGGCGTAAACAATCTATTTGTTCAGATACATCCAAATTCAGGCGAATCTACACTTGCATTTGGTTCATCACAATTAAATACAATAATTTATGCACAAAGTGTAGTATCTACATTAGCATTTGGTTCTGAGAATTTAAACTTTACTGTAACTGTAAATTCTGTAAATTCTGCATTAAGTTTTGGCACCCCTTCTATTGTGCCATTGATTGCACCACAGTCTGTTACAATACAGAATAGTTTTGGAACATCAAAATTAAATTATATATTATATCCTAATTCATATGAATCTGCGCTTGCATTTGGTACGTCAAAGATTAATATGGGAATTAAAGATGTTCCATTCCCATCAATTACATCTACTTTAGTAATACCAAATCCAAGCGTTAAATTTATTATCAAGCCGTTGAGTATAGCAACAACTGTTAACTTTGGTACTGCTGGATTCATAGACAATATTCATAGGTTGCTTGTCTTTAAAGATGATAATATTTCTAAGATTGGCGGAAACGATGCTACAGTTATTGCTGGAGGTATTAGGGTTAATCCATCAAGTACCCTTTCAGAAACTGCAACATCAGGAAGCGCAACTTTACCAAATAATCCGGCAGGATTTATGTCCATAAATATAGATGGAAGAGATTACTTGATGCCATATTACAATGCTTAAAAACGGTATTGTATAAATAAGTTAACAGACAAAAAGGAAATATAATATGGAAAATGTACAGACAGCAATTCAACACGCATATGATGCAAAACCGGCCGAGTTTAAAAACTCAATTCTTGACGCACTAAACGACAAGATACAGGATCATATTGAAGTTAAAAGAATGGAATTGGCAGGGTCTATTTTTAAAGATAGCGAAGAAGAAGTCGCATCTGGTGAAGAGGAATTTCAATCCAGTTCAGAAGGAAATGTAGATGAAGAACTTTAAAAGTTTTATCCAGTTGGATGAAATAGAAAGAGTAAAGTACAAAGATGCTATTGCCAATAAAATGGCAGCCGTGTCATATCTTGCTCAAACTAAAGACCCTGGAGATTTAGAAAAAGTCGGACCTGAAGAAATCGGACCACACGACACTAAAAAAGGTTCTGGCAAACGTCCTGCTGATAGACTCGACAACAAGCAACCATTTGGTGAAGTTGATAGTCATCAGTCTAAGACTACAATGAAACACATTAGTAATCCAAATGCCGCTGAAAAGAAAGCCGCTAAAGATATCAAACCTGGTGTTGCTGGATACAAAGATAGAGTTGCAATGCTTAAAGCCGCACAGGCACGTGGTGCTTTGAAAAACGAAGATGTTGATTTACTCTCTAATCTTTACGATCAGTTAGACGAAAGCAATCAAGAAATCTTTTTGAATCAGTTGGAAGAAGATGCTGAAGTACTTTTAGCATTTGCAAAAACTATAGCGAAAGAATAAAATGGCAGATACCGTAACCTCACAAACGCTAAAAGATCATGCATCAGCATGGGCGGTTAAGTTAACAAACATTTCTGATGGCACTGGTGAAACTAACATAACTAAAGTTAATGCAAATACTTTAATTGCATCTAATGGTGATGGTAGCACACGGTTATCAATCACAAAATTATTTTGGAATGTATCAAAAGGAACGTCATCCACTATGGATCCTAGAGTTACTTTATTTTGGGCTAACTCAATTAATGGTGGCGCAAATACAACTATTGCAACTTTAAGTGGTTCTGGTATTGTAGATTTAACAGTAAACTTGCAAGCACCATTCACAAACAATGCGCCAAACACAGCAGGTAGCATTCTATTATCTACTACTGGATTTACTGCTAATGCCGCATATACATTAGTTCTTGAAGGTAAGAAAACTGCTGGATATTCTAGTCGTGAAACTACGGATGACGGTCAGACGTAATGTTAAAATTTAAAGATTTTATATCTTTGTCTGACGAACAGGTAGACGAAGCTAGGCTTGTTAAAGTCAATAGAGTACGTGCTGGAATTGTTCAGCGCAGAAAAATTGTATCAGCAACACCTGGATATAAAGTCTTAGGAGGCAAACTTGTAAGAATGTCTTCACAAGAAAAAATGCATCGTAAAATGGCACAACGCAAAGCGGCTAGAAAACGTGCACCAAAACTTGCTTTGATTCTACGCAAAAGAACAAGGTCACTTAGAAAAAGAACATCGGCAGGACTAAAATGAAACTAATCACAGAAATTAATGAGCAAGTAAATATCATTACTGAAGCAAACGAAGCTGGCGGTAGAAGTTTCTACATTGAAGGTATCTTCATGCAAGCAGAACAAAAGAATCGTAATGGAAGAATGTATCCATTAGCAGTTTTGCAAAAAGAAACAGATCGATATGTTACTGAAAGTGTAATGAAGAATCGTGCTTATGGTGAGTTAGGGCATCCAGATGGTCCAACTATCAATTTAGAACGTGTGTCACACATTACTAAGAGTTTGCGTCAAGATGGAAACAACTTCATCGGTAAAGCAAAGATTATGGAAACACCATACGGTAACATCGTAAAGAATTTAATGACTGAAGGCGCAACGCTAGGCGTATCTACAAGAGGCTTAGGTAGTCTCGTAGAAGGAAAAGATGGAACTAAAGTTGTTGGTAACGATTTTTATCTCGCAACATGTGCAGATATCGTAGCCGATCCTTCAGCACCAGATGCATATGTACGTGGTATTATGGAAAATAAAGCATGGGTTTGGGATAACGGAATCATTAGAGAAGCCGACATTTCAACACAGAGACAAGTCATTCAGAAGTCTTCTAAGAAAGACTTGGAAGAAAACATGATAAAAGTGTTTAAAGATTTCCTCTCCAAGCTATAATTTTGTATAAATACATATACTAATAATTTTAAATATCGTATAAAGGAGACCTATTATGACTGATGTAAATAACAAGGATGATGAATTGTTGGAAGGAGAACTTCCACCTGCGTTAAAAGCGGCCATCGAAAAGAAAAAAGCTAAAGAAATGAAAGATGATGATGCCGATGAACCAAAAGGAAAAGCGGCGGATGAAAAAGAAGACGAAAAAGAAAAAATGATGAAAGAGAAAAAACAAGCAAAAGTAAAAGAAGACATTGATGCTATTTTCTCTGGTGAATCTCTTTCTGAAGAATTTAAAAATAATGCTAAAGCTATTTTTGAAGCGGCTATTTTTGCTAAAGTAGAAGAAGCAACAACTGCATTAGAAGAAGAATATGCAGAAAAATTAGAAACAGAAGTTGCATCTATCAACGAAAATTTGGTTACAAAAGTTGACGAATACCTTGAGTATGTCGTTACTGAGTGGATGGAAGAAAACAAACTTGCTATCGAAAAGGGTATCAAGGCTGAATTAGCTGAAGATTTTATGATTGGTTTAAAGAACCTATTCACAGAGCATTATGTTGACATTCCAGAAGACAAAGTAAATGTTGTTGAGGAATTTGCAGAACAAGTTGAAACACTTGAATCTGAACTAGACAAAGCAGTTACTGAAGTTGCAAACTTGAATTCACAAATCAATATCTTCAAAAAAGAACACATTGTTAGCGAAGTTTCAGAAGGCCTTAGCGAAGTTCAATTTGCAAAATTAAAATCTCTTGCAGAAGGAATTGAATTCGTTTCAGAACAAGACTACAAAGAAAAACTTCTTTTAACAAAAAAGAAATATTTTGATGAATCTTCACAAGATACAGTTAAAAAAGCGGCTCCAATGGACGATGATGTTTCTACTATTGAAGAATCATTCACTCCAGTAATGAACCACTATGTACAAAATATTTCTAGAACACTCAAGAAATAAGTTTTTATAAATAAATTAAACAATACTCAAAGGAGAAAAACATGAGCGTAGAAAATCTTTTAAAAAAATGGGCACCAGTTCTTGACCATGGCGCTTTAGCCTCAATCAAGGATTCCCATAAGCGTGCCGTAACAGCACAACTTCTTGAGAACCAAGAACGTGCTTGCCGTGAAGATGCACAGGGTTCTGGTGGTTATCGCAATCAAACATCGTTGTTGTCTGAAACTGCACCTGCTAACGCAATGGGCGCATCTTCATCTACAGCGGCCGATGGTGCAATCGACATTTATGATCCAGTTTTAATTAGCTTGGTTCGCCGTTCTGCACCTAACTTAATCGCATACGACATTTGCGGTGTTCAACCAATGACAGGTCCAACAGGCTTGATCTTTGCAATGCGTAGCCGTTACACCACACAAGGTGGAACTGAAGCATTGTTCAACGAAGCAAACACTTCATTCTCTTCTGTTGCAGGTGGAACATCTCCAGTTGCCGCAGCCCACACAGGTGCATCTCCAGCTGACTTGTCAGGTGGTACAGAGTACACACGTGGTACAGGTATGACAACAGCCAATGCTGAAGCATTAGGTGATGGTTCTGGTAATCAATTCCAAGAGATGGCATTCTCCATTGAAAAGATTGCTGTTACTGCAAAGAGCCGTGCTTTGAAAGCAGAATACACAATGGAACTTGCACAAGACTTGAAAGCAGTCCATGGTTTGGATGCTGAACAAGAATTAGCAAACATTCTTTCTACAGAAATCTTAGCTGAAATTAACCGTGAAGTTGTTCGTACTATCAACTTGACAGCTACTATTGGCGCACAAGAGAACGTTACAACTGCTGGCACATTCAACCTTGATGTTGACTCTAACGGTCGTTGGTCTGTTGAGAAGTTCAAAGGTTTGATGTTCCAATTAGAGCGTGAAGCCAATGCAATTGCTAAAGCAACTCGTAGAGGTAAAGGTAACGTGCTTATCTGTTCTTCAGACGTAGCATCTGCATTGCAAATGGCTGGTGTTCTTGATTACACTCCAGCACTTGCATCTAACAACTTACAAGTTGATGACACAGGTAACACATTCGCTGGTGTATTGAATGGTCGTATCAAAGTTTATATTGATCCATATTTTGCCGCAACATCTGGTACACACTATGCAACAATCGGCTACAAAGGCACTTCAGCTTTTGATGCTGGCTTGTTCTATTGCCCATACGTTCCATTGCAAATGGTTCGTGCAGTTGGTCAAGACACATTCCAACCAAAGATTGGTTTCAAAACACGTTACGGTATGGTCGCAAACCCATTCGCAACATCGGCTGCTGATGGTACATTGACTTTCGCTAACAAGAACATCTACTATCGTAGATTTTCAATTACGAACTTGATGTAATTGATTAAACCGAGAACACATCGGTATTAAGAAGAGGACCTTAGGGTCCTCTTTTTTTGTCTGCATAAATAGAAGACAAGAGGAGATAACATGGCTACACTATCAACAACACCAGCAAATAGAAGTTTTCTTTCTAATAATAAATTTGATTTTGTTCTTAGACGAATTCCCAACTTCACATATTTTGTGCAAGCTGTAAATTTACCAAGCATGTCGCTACAATCAACTAGCATTAACACACCATTTTCTGCATTGAGTGTACCAGGAAATCAAATCAGCTTTGGCACATTAACATTGACGTTTATAGTCGATGAAGATATGCAATCATGGTATGAATTATATAATTGGATATTTAAACTAGGTAATCCAAAAGGCTATGATAAAAGAGGTGGGCTAAAAGATAATGATGAATTGCTTGACAGCGTAACTTCTGATGCAACACTATTCATTAAAACAAACGCAAACAATCCAAACTTTAAAATTGATTTCTATGGTGCATATCCTACCGAATTGGGAGACATGCAATTTTCAGCCGTGGACAATCAAGAGTTTATTACCTCTACAGTAACGTTTAACTACACCTACTACGAAGCAACAAACATTTGACATTTGCCTTGGAATGTGTTATTATAATGATGAATACGAATATTGAATTGAAGGATTATTATGACGTTAGATCAAATGATGGAAGAGTGGAGACTTGACGCTACAGTTGACTCCACAGAGTTAGGTATCGCATCTTTGAAGATACCAGAACTGCACAGCAAATATCTCAAAATTTATTTTGATGAAAGACGCAAACTCAAAGCACTTGAGTTTCAAAGCAAAGATTTATCTTTGAAGAAGTATGAGTATTACAATGGAAAACTTTCACAAGAAGAACTTGACGAACTCAATTGGGAGCCTTTCGTTAAACGTTTGATGAAGAATGAAGTTGATATGTATCTTGACTCTGATAAAGATATTATACACAACAATGTTCGCATAATCAATCAAAAAGAAAAATTAGCGTTTCTGGAAGAAGTACTTAAGAACGTCAACCAACGCAATTTTCAGATTAAGAATGCTATAGAATGGAAGAAGTTTACGCAAGGTGTACAATAAACTCTATATCTCAAAAGTAGATGAAGTCTACGCACACATCAAGTGTGAGAACTCCGATGCAATGGAGTTGAATGAATACTTCACGTTCTACGTTCCCGGTTACAAATTCATGCCCGCATTCAGAAACAAAGTGTGGGATGGAAAGATACGTCTATTCAATTCTCAGAACAGACAAATTTATTATGGTTTGATTCCATACTTAGAAAAGTTTGCTAAAGAACGTGACTACGTAATTGAATTTGATGAATCAGTAGAAACGTATGACGAATTTTCTGTAACAGAAGCAAAAGACTTTATTGATACGCTAGGTGTACCATTTGAAGTTAGAGACTATCAAATAGATGCATTCATTCATGCAGTACGTAGTAGAAGAAACTTATTAGTATCACCAACAGCATCTGGCAAGTCGCTTATCATATATCTCATTGCGAGATATTTAAATTGCAAAACTCTTATCATTGTTCCTACGATATCACTTGTTGCACAGTTATACAAAGACTTTGCAGACTATGGATTCGAGAGTGATAAATACATACACCAGATTATGTCAGGTGCAAGCAAAGAAACTGATTGCCCCATTGTCATATCTACATGGCAATCAATTTACAAGATGCCAAAAGAATGGTTTGAAGAATTTGAATTAGTTGTTGGAGATGAAGCGCATTTGTTTAAAGCAAAGTCGTTGATATCAATTCTAACAAAACTAACAGAGTGCAAATATAGATTTGGATTGACAGGCACACTAGATGGCACACAGACACATAGATTAGTTTTAGAAGGATTGTTTGGTAAAGTCAAACAGATTACAACAACAAAAGAATTGATTGACTCTGGACGATTAGCTAAGTTTAGAATCAAAGCATTGGTGCTTAAGCATAACGAAGAATCATGTAAGCTAGGTAAGAATTTTAAATATCAAGATGAGATAAATTATATTATAGGTAAGCCGTCACGTAATAGATTCATTAGAAATCTAACTATGGGTTTAGAAGGTAACACTCTGTTGCTGTATCAATTCGTTGAAAAGCACGGCAGAATACTGTATAATATGATTAAGGACGCAGTAGAAGAAAATAGACCTGTATTTTTTATTCATGGTGCTGTTGGAGTAGATGAACGAGAAGAAGTTCGTAGAATTACTGAAGAAGAAGAGAATGCAATCATCGTAGCATCGTATGGAACATTCTCTACTGGTATCAATATTCGTAATCTACACAATGTTATTTTTGCTTCACCAAGCAAGAGTAAGATTAGAACACTACAGTCTATTGGGCGAGGATTGCGTTTGGGTGACAATAAAAAAGAAGCTATTCTATATGACATATCTGATGACATGACTTATAAAAGTAGAAAGAATTTTACGTTAGAACATTTTATTGAACGGATGAAAATCTACAACGATGAAAAGTTTGAATATAAAATCTATACGTTAAATTTAAAGGAAGAATAATGCTGTGCAAAGTACTAAAATTAACAAACGGTGATACTCTCATCGGAAATGTTGTTGAAGAAAGTAGAGGCTTCATTGAAGTGCATCGCCCTATGAGAGTTGTTGTTGTTCCTAGAGATGAACACATGTATAGTTTATCTCTTACAAAATGGGATCCACTTATGAATTTTAGCATTCCCGCTAGAATCTTTAAGCAAAGTATTGTTTCCGTATCAGAAGCTACTACAGAAATTGTTAGAGTTTATGGGGAAGCGTATAACGAATTTGATTCGGACAATGAACCTGATATTGAGATTGATGATGAAAATCAATCGGAAGACAGGATGTCTGAAATTAAGGAAGAGATTGATAGGATGAGAATGGCAATGACTTCATCTAACAATCATATATTACATTAAGTCTTTATCAAACAGGACACAGCAATAATAACTCATTGTCAAGTGTTTGTCAACTAACTGAGGTGAAACATGACTATTACTACCACTACCGTGAAAACAACAAAAGTGAAGCATTACGTAAACAACGAACATTTCCTACAAGAGATGGTTGTTTTTCGTGCGGCTGTTAAAGAAGCAAAAGAAATAAATGGAGAACGTCCAAGAGTACCTGAGTACATTGGCGAATGCTTGTTTAAAATTGCAACGCACTTGGCACGTAAACCAAACTTTGCAAACTATACATTCAAAGAAGATATGGTATCTGATGGTATTGAAAACTGTCTACTGTACATTGATAACTTTGATCCTGAGAAGTCTAAAAATCCATTTGCATACTTTACTCAAATCATTTACTATGCATTCTTGCGAAGAATTCAAAAAGAGAAAAAACATTTATATATAAAATACAAGAGCATGGACAATCTTATCATTACTTCACTCATCGAAAACAATGGAGAAGACTATGTGACTTCAGGACTCAATGGAGTATTACATGACGCATACAGCGAAGAATTCATTAGTGATTTCATTAATGCATTTGAAGCAAACAAAGAAAAAAAGATTGCCAATGCAAAGCCTAGAAAGAAAAAGAAAGAAACTATATTTGATGAATTTCTGGAGAAAGATAATGCAGACACCCATTCCAGTCCAACTTGAAAACTGGCTAAAGATTGTGAATAATAAAAGATCGCCGCAAGATTTAAGAGATGCCGCTATCTTGCATTTGACTGCAATTCGTGCTATAATTGATAAATCTTTAGGTACAACAATGAAGAAGCAAGGGCAACGGAAGTATGAGAATATGTCTATTAGGTGATACGCACTTTGGTGTTAGAAATGACTCCAAAGCGTTTCATGCTTACTATGAAAAATTTTATGATGAAACATTCTTTCCAAAATTAGAAGAGCATGGCGTAAGAACAATCATTCAACTTGGTGATTTGTTTGACAGACGAAAGTATATTAACTTTCTTTCGCTGATGGAAAGTCGTAGATACTTTTTTGATAGATGCGTTGAAGAAGGCATTACTGTTCACGCATTGATTGGCAATCACGATATCTTCTGGAAAGAAAGTTTAGAAGTTAATTCACCAGACTTGTTGTTGAGAGACTATCACAATATTGTTCTATGGCAGAAACCAGGAACACTTGAAGTTGATGGAATCAAAATTGATATGATACCATGGATTTGCAAAAGCAATGAAGCAGAAGTTTTTGAGTTTGTAAAGAACACATCTTCTCCATTGTGCATGGGACACTTTGAACTCGCTGGTTTTCCATTGTTCCGTGGTGTAGATAGCCATGAAGGACTTGACTATAAGTTTCTAAACAATTATAATCATGTATACAGCGGACACTATCATACGCCATCACAGCACGACAACATCACATATGTTGGTGCACCATATGAATTGTTTTGGAATGACTACAAAGATAAAAAACAATTTGGCATCTTAGATACTGAAACAATGAAGACAACATTCTTAGAGAATCCTCACAGAATGTTTTACAAAGTAAATTATGACGATAACAATAGCACAGACAAATTAAAAATTGAAGACTTAAAGAAACTTGATTTCAGTAAATATGCAAATGCTTATGTGAAAGTCATTGTTGCTAATAAACAAGACCCATATTTGTTTGAGAAACTTATAGATGAAATTTATAAAGTTGGTCCAGTTGATGTGACAATTGTTGAAGACTTTACAGAATTGAATGAAGAGACAACTGAAAAAGATATTATTGACCAAGCGCAAGATACTATGACAATTCTTTCTACATTCATTGATGCACAAAGCCTAAATATTTCTGATACAAATAAACTTAAAACATTGATGCGTGAACTTTATGTTGAGGCACTATCCACAGAAAACATTGAATGATAATTTTTCGTAATTTAAGATGGAAGAACCTTCTATCTACAGGTAACTTTTTTACTGAACTGAACTTAGATAGCAACAATACTACATTGATTGTTGGCGCTAATGGTTCAGGTAAGTCTACGATGCTTGACGCATTGTGCTTTGTGCTGTTTGGTAAACCATTTCGCAATATTAACAAAGGGCAACTTGTTAATACGATCAATCAAAAAGATTGCGTTGCCGAAATTGAATTTGACACAGGCAACAAGACATACAAAATTGTTCGTGGTATCAAACCAAATATCTTTGAGATTTATTGTAATGGGCATCTAGTCAATCAAGATGCCGCAGTCAAAGACTATCAGGAACATCTAGAGAAATTCATTCTCAAACTCAACTATAAATCATTTACTCAAATCGTTCTATTGGGTTCAGCATCATTTACTCCATTCATGCAATTGTCTGCAAGCGATAGACGTTCTATCATTGAAGACTTGTTAGACATTCAAATCTTCTCTCGCATGAATAGCGCACTTAAAGATAAGTTTTTGTTGTTGAAAGAAAAACATTCTCAAACAAAATACGCAGTTGATTTGAAGAGTGAAAAGATACAATATCAAATTCAATTTATTGATTCGTTAAACAAAAGTAATGCCGCACAACTTTCATCTAAGCAACAAGACATTGCTAACACTCAACATTTAGTTATAGAGAGTGAAACTAACTGTACAACGTTACGTCAAAGTTTGTCTGATTTGTGTACACAGATTTCAGACAAAGATAAAGTTGATGGAAAGATAACAAAATTCTCAGGCATCAAACTCAATCTAGGTAAAACACTTAAGAAAGTTAATACTGACATTTCATTCTATCACGACAACAATGATTGCCCAACATGTAAGCAGACAATCGGTGATGAATACAAATCACACATCATTGAAGAGCGATCTAAAAAACTTGAAGAAGTTGATATCGCATTGAAAAAAGTTGATGAAGAGATTGATACACTTAATGTTAGATGTGATGAGATTGAAAAGATTGTAGGACAAATTCAAACGTTGAATTCACAATTGACATTTGAACAGAGCGAGATTAAAGCCAATCGTAGATACATTGAAAGTCTTGAAAAAGAAATTGAACGATTGTCGTTAGTCAAAGATGACCTGCAAACTGAACAAACAAAACTTGAAACATTGAATCAAGAACTTGCTGAATTGGAATCTGAGATTAAAGTTATTTCTGAAGAACGTTTGTATTATGAGATTGCAACGAACTTATTAAAAGATACCGGTATCAAAACGAAAATTATTCGTCAATACATACCAGTCATCAACAAGTTAGTTAACAAGTATCTTGCATCATTAGATTTCTTTGTGAACTTTAATTTAGATGAGTCATTCAAAGAAACAATCAAGTCTCGCCATCGTGATGATTTCACATATGCATCATTCAGCGAAGGTGAAAAGCAACGTATTGATATGGCATTGATGTTGACTTGGCGTGCTGTTGCCAAGTTGAAGAATTCAGCAAGTACAAACATATTGATACTTGACGAAATCTTTGATTCATCATTAGATACAAATGGTACAGAAGATTTGATGAAAATTCTAAACATGCTTGAAGGATCAAACCTGTTTGTCATATCACACAAAGGTGATATTCTGCAAGACAAGTTTGCCAACGTGATTAGATTTGAAAAAGTAAATAATTTCTCAAGGATAACAAAATGATTGAATTGAATTTAGTTTCGGAAACATCACCCGTTCTTTTGCAAGAATGTAAAGAGTTTGATTTTAATAACCCACCATTTGATCCAAAAGAGTTTGCACAAGCATTGCATGATAAGATGATTAAGAATGATGGACTTGGATTGTCAGCTAATCAAGTTGGGCAACCATATCGTGTTTTTGTTATGAGAACTAGTGAGAAACCATATGCAGTATTTAATCCAAAAATAGTTGATGTATCAGATAAAGAACTGACAATGAAAGAAGGATGTTTAAGTTTTCCTCTATTGTATCTAAACGTTAAACGTCCAGACTCAATACGTATTCGTTTTCAAGATGAGACAGGTGAAACAAGAACTGAAAAGTTTATTGGCATGACTGCACGAATTGCATTGCACGAATTTGACCATATGCTTGGAAAAGTATATACTCAAAAGGCATCATCATTTGAAACACAACGTGCTATACGCAAACGCATGATTTTAAAACGTAAGGTAAAAAAATGAAACCTTGGCAACATGGATATGACATAGATTATCTCAAAGGGCTTGAGGCACAGTATGCAGACTACAATGCATATACATTATCTCCTTTCGCAAAGTATAAGAAGAACAACATTGCAGAGTCTTTGAAAAAAGGTAATCTTATTTTTAGTGAATTTGGTCTTGAACCTTCAATGTTTGAAGTTACGAATAGTAAAGTTGCATCAGATATTACAATGCATGGAGACACAGTTATTGCAACAAAAGTAAAAGGTGATGTTTCAATCGGAAAACTTTCAGGCAATATTAATACGATTAAGCATCAAATTTCTTTATTGTCAGGAAACAATTTTTGGTTAACTGTATGGGCAGAAAACAAAGCACATTGTGACTTAGCTGAAGAGTTGGGTTTCTGTTATGTTGGTCCTAAGATTACAACATACGGAGAAGTACATGCAATTTACTTTAAGAGTAACAGTCCTATTCCACGTTCATTTCCTAAAGTTGAATCAACAGAATATCTAAGCATCAAAAAGATTGGTGCAATCACATCAGAATTTATTGAATCTGTTTCTGCTAAGTTAGCAACGTTACCAGCATTCACAAATCATTATAGTAACTACAACAAAGATAAAGCATGGTCTGCATTGTCACTACGTGGCTATCGTCCAGAATCAGACTTCATTACAAAGCCTTCAGAGATGAGTGATGACTGGAAAGAAAAAAACAAAGACATAAAATTTGAATTGCAAGACACACCACTCTATGATATGTTTCCTGAAGTGCGTGAGTTGTTGAGTAAATATAAACAAGTGCATCGTGTTCGTTTCATGCAATTGAAACCTGGCGGTGGAGAACTTGAACGACATACCGATCAAGTAGATAAAGACTCTGGTGGTTCTAAAGGCAAACTTGCAAGACTACACATACCAATCATTACTAATCCAAACATGATTTTTACTGTGTGGGATCCAAAAGGCAATCCACAAAAGGTACATATGGATGTTGGAGACTTGTGGTTTCTAGATACACGTAAGCCACATCAAGCTATCAACAATGGAACTGAAAATAGAATTCACTTAGTCATAGATGCAATCTCGGAAGGAGACCTGTATGAGTCGCTTGTATCCTGAAGAATCTTATGATATAATACAAGGATGGAAAGACCCAAACCCTGCACCAATAGTTGAAATGCACCATGGCTTTCATGTTGTGCGTGATGACTTGTTAGAGTATGGAAGCAAAAGTAGATTCATTGACCATCTTGTGAAAACTACTCAATGTGATGAATGGGTCTTTGGTGGTGCAAACAAAGTTGGTTGGGGTCCTATATCTTTAACATATGTGTGCAATCTGTATGGAAAAAAAGCAACGTTCTTCATGGCTAAACGCAAAGAGCCTACATGGCATCAACAAAGAGTGTTGGACCTTGGCGGCACTATTCATTGGGTTGACAATGGTATGCTTACTGTGACAAAAGCAAGAGCAAGACGATATCAAGAAGAAGATACAAAACGCAGACAATGCTTGCCTTTAGGATTAGAACATCCGTCTGTGCTTGCATCAATTGTTAAAGTCGCAACAGATTTGAAAATTAAACCAACAGAGATTTGGACTGTTGCATCAAGTGGAACATTGAATCGTGGATTGCAATTAGCATTTCCTGATGTGCCTGCATATGCAGTAGAGATTGGACATAAGATGAGTGACTATGAAAAAGGTCGTGCTATTACTATGCGTTCACCATATAAGTATGACCAAGCAATAGAAGAGGATCAAGCACCTCCATATCCATCTGAGAAGTACTACGATGCTAAACTTTGGCAGTTCGTAGTGAGTAGTGGGAAACCAGGCGCACTAATCTGGAATGTAGCGTAACAAATATTCAAAGGAAACGAACATGAGTAACGAAGAAGATAAATTCAAAAAATCTAAACGAATCCTTAAAGACGAAAATGCAATACGAAAACAATTAAAAATTGCTAAAGCATATAATATATCAGTTGAGTCTCCTCATCAATTAGCTAAACATCATGTACTAGATTGCGGAAATCCAAATTGTGTGATGTGTGCAAATCCTAGAAAAGTCTGGAAAGAAAAAACAATTCAAGAAAGACGTTTTGAACAAACTGAAAAATACGAAGACAATGATTAAAGAAAAATATCTAGGCGCATACATGAAGACTGCAAAAGTCTTTGCCGAATTGAGTAGCGCAAAAAGAAAACATGTTGGTGCTGTCATTGTAAAAGATGACAGGATCATTTCAATCGGCTACAATGGTATGCCAAGCGGATGGGATAATAATTGTGAGGACATGTTTATTACCCAAGAAGAAATTTCTCCTGGTGTTTTTTCTTTGACAAAAAAAACAGAACTCAAAACAAAATCCGAAGTTCTCCATGCAGAGTCTAACGCAATCGCAAAACTTGCTAAGTCTACCGAGAGTGGTGATGGTGCAAGTATGTTTATCACTTGCGCCCCATGCATGGACTGTGCTAAAATGATATTTCAAAGCGGAATTAAAGAAGTCTTCTATGGTGAAGATTATCGTGATGACACAGGAATCAGTTTCCTAAATAAATGCGGAATAACAGTAAAACAAATAATATGACAAAACATTTTTATGAACGTAACGATTGGTTATTGAACCACGAAACAAACAAGACATTTGAAGAAGTGCAATGGATGACTGAAGACGAATTTCGTCAATGGTTCATTGATTTGCGTAAAGCAGTTGTACACTCATGGGACACTATGGGTCAACCCCCTAGAGTTGGTTGGGATGAAGGTGCGATCAAAAAACAATTCAAAGAGATGTATGGATTCTCTGTGCATGAATTTGAACATGTTGATGAATTGACTGGTGAAAAAGATGTAATCAGAAATACTAGCGTAGTCGGCAATGCGGCTAATCAATGGTTCCCAACCATGATGAAAACACGCATTAACTACTCTAAGAATGACGATGGGCTTTCAATCTATGACCACTTTCTAAAAGATGAATTACTTGAGAAGACATTGAAGTATTCCAAACGACACTTCAAGCGTGATTCATTCTATGCATATTCAAATACAGTTAAAGTCAATGAGATTATTTCTGTTGGTTCTTATAATGTAAAATTTAAGAATGGCAATGACTTTGTTCGTTGGTTTGAAGACAATAACATTCGTCAATATGGTTATGACTATTGGGTAGAGAGTCGTGATGATGACGAAGAGTATAGTGGTTACAATGAACAACTCAAAGGCGTAAAGTATCTTGAAGTGACGCAAGATATTCTAGAGACAATTCCAACTAAGTCTACAATGAACATAAAGTCACATGACCAAAAGAAGTATCGTCTGCGTATGTACAAGTATGGACAAAAGATTTTTCCTGTCGGCTTGAAAGCATTCCGAGTATCGTGGTGCCAATATGCTGTTAACTTTCCACCATTGACTGCAAAACTTCTTTATGAAAAATTTACTAGACACGTTAAGAACCAAGATAGAATTGTTGTTTACGATCCCTCTTCTGGTTGGGGTGGGCGTATCTTGGGTGCTATGGCTTCTCGCACTTCTATTCCTTTACACTATGTGGGTACTGATCCTAATACCGATCACACTATTGGTGGGGATGGCGTCACTCCTAGTACTAAATATGCCGATTTGGCTGAGTTCTATAACTCCGCAAAGAACGAAGGAGTTTTGTTCGAACAGTCCAATACTTATGAAATTTTTCAACTTGGTTCTGAAGTTGTCCGAGATGATAGTTCGTTCCAAAAGTACAAGGGCGAATTAGACATGGTGTTCACTAGCCCTCCTTACTTTGCTAAGGAAGCGTATAGCGAAGACCCAACGCAATCGTATAAAAAGTTTACTGGCTATGATGCATGGCGTGAAGGTTTCTTGCGACCAACGTTAGAAACTGCTGTTGAGTATTTGCGTAATGACAGATACTTACTTTGGAATATTGCTGACGCTAAATTTGGTGCTGACATGTTGCCACTTGAAAAAGATAGCAAAGACATTTTGGAATCACTCGGTATGCAATTCAAAGGTGTAGTCAAAATGGCACTAGCACAAATGCCAGGTGGCAATCGTATTGATCCTGACACTGGTTTGCCGAAAGCAAAGAATTTTTGCAAGGTGAACGGGATGTGGTTGAAGTATGAACCGATTTTTGTTTTTTACAAGCCGTAACTTGTTGATTCTAAAGGGTTTTTTCCTGTTCTTTTAAGGAAAAGCCCTTTATTTTACACAAATGTGTTGTTTTAGTGCTACACTACGTAAAATAGTTGTTGACTTCTGTTCCTACTGTGCTATACTCTATATATAGATTGAGATTACAGAGGAATTTATGTCACACATTGAACACCCTTGCGCTTATAATGCCGCCATCAAGCGGAACATCATAAACAATGCCACCAAAACGTTCTATAAAACGTATTCCGATGCTGGCGATATCGTCCAGTTCCTTATTTCTAATTCTGAGAAGAATTCGTTCTACTCAAACCTTCTTGGTTCGTTGAACAGTTATGGCAAGTTGACAGAAAAACAAGTCCTTGCTGTACGTAAGTCTATCGCAACCTTTGCCGAACGCAAAGCACAATGGACTGCACAAGCGGCTACCAAAAACGCAACCCGTACATTCATTGGCACCGAAAAGAAAAAGATTACTGTTACTCTAACAGTTAAAAAAGCAATTGTAGTTGACCGCCCCAAATTCTACTGGGCTGATTCTGGCAGAAGTCTTCTCCGTATCTGTGAAGATACCGATGGCAATGTACTTGTCTTCAGCGGCAATGCAGATTTCCCTGCCGAAGGTGAAACTGCAACAATTACCGCTACTGTAAAAATGCACCGCTACTATAAACAAAACGACATTGAAGTTCCACAGACAGTTATCATCCGTCCAAAGATTGTTGCAATAATACAACAACCTGTGGCAGAAACAGCTTGACATTTCAATCCACTTGAGTTAAGATACATACATGCTTAATACACAACTTTCAAAATCCACTCTAGCAAAGTTACTTGCTACAGAAAATATTTCGGTAGAATATCGCAAGGTGCAAACTGCATCATTTGATATCGTCAATCGCCGTCTTACTCTTCCCATTATGAACGACACCACACCTGAAATGACAGACCTTTTGGTCGGGCATGAAGTGGGTCACGCATTAGACACACCACAATCATATGTTGATGCCGCTAAGGCTGGTGGTTCTGCATTTTCTACATTCTTGAATGTGATTGAAGATGCACGTATTGAACGTAGAATGAAAGACAGATATCCAGGTTTGCGTAAACCAATGGCTATTGCTTATCGTCAATTTACTGAACGTGACTTCTTTGGCATCAAAGGTCAAGATGTAAACGCAATGATGTTGATTGATAGAATCAATTTACATTTTAAACTTGGTGCTATTGCAGGCATTAAATTCAATGCTGAAGAAATGCTGTATGTTAAAGAAGTTGAAACGGCAGATTCGTTTGAGCAAGTGAAAGATATCACCGAACGTTTGTATGAATTTTGCAAAGCAGAGTTAGAACAAAAACGTCAAGAGGCTAAAGAAGAATTTCAAAAACGCAAAGAAAATGGCGAATTTGATGATGAAGAGTTTGATACTGAAGATGGCTTTGGTGATGATACCGAAGACTATGAAGACAAAAATCCAAACAGTTCTGGCTCCGATGACGGTGAAGATGATGACGATTATGAATCCGAAGACCGCTTTGACAATGGGTATTCTAACGAACCCACGTTTGAAAATACTATGCCTAATGAGTTAAAGGTGTATGGTGATGAAGTTAAATCTGTAACAGATGAAAAATTTCAACAAGCATTGAAAGGTCTTGCAGAAACAAAAGAAATTTATGTTGGCAAGATTGCAAGTCAAAAGAAAATTGATTTGAAAAATTATATTGTTCCTTTTAAAGAATTGAAGTTCTTTGAAGATAACTTTTACGATGATCCTGAGTTGGAAGTGCATGAGCGTTATGATGCTACTCTATTGACTAAATTTGAATCCAAGAATAAGAATGCTATTGCATATCTTATAAAAGAATTTGAAATGAAAAAGAAAGCGGCTGAGTTGCGCCGTGTAACAGTCTCCGATACTGGTACACTTGACACTAACAAATTGCATACTTACAAATTCAATGACGATATCTTCCGTAAGATTGGTGCCGTTGCTGATGGTAAGAATCATGGTATTGTAATGTTCATTGATTGGTCTGGTTCAATGGCTGACAATATGTCTGGTACGATTGAACAGTTAATTACAATGTCAACGTTCTGCCGCAAAGTGAATATTCCGTTTGATGTTTATGCTTTCAGTACTCAGTATCCAAAGAAACTAAAAGATATGCCAGTTGATTCTCCTGTAGATATTGAAGAAAATCAATTAGACATTGACTATTTTTCTTTGTTGAACATTTTGTCCAGCAGTATGAAAAACCAAACATATCGTAAATTTGCAAATGATTTGTTGCAAGTGGCTGAGGCATATCAACCTTATGTACAGCACCGCAGAAATTACAAGTCCAATTATATCCGTAATGATATGGGTCTTGGTGGCACTCCGTTGAATGCGACAATTCAAGTAGCATCTAATGTTGTGAATGATTTCCGTAAACGTACTCGCTCTGAAATTGTGAATGTTATCTTTTTGACAGACGGAGAAGACAGTACTACATTGTGGACTTCATCCGCCGATTGCCGTGGTACTAGAATCGGACCTTCTGACTTCCGTTCAGTATCTTATGTTGAAGATAAAGATTCTGCAAAAACTTATCGTGTGAGTGACAAAGGTGTGACGCCAACGTTATTGCAAATTCTAAAAGATCGTACTGGTTGCAATTTGATTGGATTCTACATCCTGCCAAAAAGCAAACGTTATTTTCAAAATGCAATGTCACGTTTCAACATGATAATGACGGATGATGGATACAAGCAATTCCGTAACGAAAAGTTTTTCTCTGTCAACGGATATGGATACTCTGAGTACTTCTTAATCCCTGGTGGTAATGATTTGACTACCGATGATGATTCGTTAGATGATATTCTTGGTGATACCAAAGATGTTTCTGCACGTAAGTTGAAAGGTGCATTCTTAAAGATGAACCAAAACCGTTTGACTAATCGTGTTCTTCTCTCTAAGGTAATCAAGGAAATTGCTTGATGTTGTATAAAAACAACAGTCAAAGTAACCCTTGACTTGCCATAAATATTCTGTTATACTACTAGTATTGAAATTGATTTTTAACTGAAAGGCAAATTATATTATGATTACGCAAAGTGAAAAAGTTGCATTTGTTACCGAAGCCGCAAAACGTTTTGGTGAAGTTGTAACCCGTCAGCAATTGGTAACACTTTCTGAAGAAACTGGCACCAAACGCCAGTTCTGGCTTGAAGCCGATCAGTACCGAGTTGGACGTGGCAAGTATCAATTGCCTCTCCAAGAATTTAATGTTAACATGGCTGGTCTTGCACTAGTCAAATCCAATCCAGTTTCTTCCATGCCAATCTCTGAACCCATTATGGCTCCTGTTGCAAAAGCGGTAGCAAAAATGTCTTCCGTTGCACGTATGCAAGAAGGCGCAATTATTCCCAAAGTGAATTCATTATATGTTCCTTTTGGATTCTTTGACAACATGAAACGTATTGTTGCATCAAAGAAATTTTATCCAGTATTCGTTTCTGGTCTCTCTGGCAACGGCAAGACTTTCATGGTTGAACAAGCATGTGCCCAATTGAAAGTTGAATGTCTCCGTGTAAATATTTCACCTGAGACTGATGAAGATGATTTGATTGGTGGCTTCCGTTTGATTGACGGAGAGACAAAGTGGTTTGATGGTCCAGTTGTTCAAGCAATGAAGTCTGGTGCCGTTTTGATTCTTGATGAAATTGATCGTGGTTCAAATAAACTAATGTGCTTGCAAGGTGTACTTGAAGGCAAAGGTTTGTTCGTTAAGAAAACTGGTGAATTTGTTGAACCAATTACAGGTTTCAATATTATCGCTACTGCAAACACCAAAGGTAAAGGTGATGAGACTGGTCGCTACATGGCGGCAACAATTCTTGATGATGCGTTCCTTGAGCGTTTCCCAATTACAGTTGAACAGGAATATCCTGACACTAAAGTTGAAACTAAGATTTTGACTAAACTGTTTGACAGTCTTGGTATCAACGATAAAGCATTCGCAGAAAATCTTGTGAAGTGGGCTGATATCATTCGTAAGACATTTGAAGAAGGTGCAATTGATGAATTGATTTCCACTCGCCGTTTGTCTCACATTGCCGAGGCATACACTATCTTCAATGATAAAATGGATGCAATCAAATATTGTATCAATCGTTTTGATGGCGAAACAAAGACTGCATTTCTTGACTTGTACAGCAAAATTGATGCTGGTATTGATCCAACTGCGGAAGTGAAGTCTGAATCAAATAAGGATGAAGTTCCTTTCTAAATCTCCTTGGCAGTAATGCCTTAGAGGCTACTTGACGTAGCCTCTTTTTTTATATATAATAGTGAGATAATTTTATTAAACATGGAGAGATTATGCAATTTGAAATTGATATTCAAAAACTAAGAACCAAAAAACTTTTTGTCGCAACCCCAATGTATGGTGGGCAATGTCATGGTTCGTATACTAAGGCAATCACAGACCTTATGATTCTTTGTACCAAATATGGTATTGAAGCAAAACTATTTTTTATCTTTAATGAATCACTAGTGCAACGTGCTAGAAATTATCTAACAGATGAATTTGTCCGAAGTGGTATGGACTACATGATTTTTATTGATAGTGATATTCATTTTGAGGCGCAGGATGTTTTGGTTATGATGCACTTTGCGGCAACCCGTGATGACATGGATGTTGTTTGTGGTCCATATCCAAAGAAAGCAATTTCTTGGGAGAAGATTAAAGTTGCAGTTGACAAAGGCTATGCAGATCAGAATCCAAATAATTTGGAAGAATTTGTTGGCGACTTTGTTTTCAATCCAGCAGATGGTGTAACTAAATTCAGAGTTGACGAACCAGTTGAAGTGAAAGAAAGCGGTACTGGCTTCATGCTCATTACCCGTGACGGACTTGAAAAATACGACAAAGCGTTTCCAGCACAAAGTTATAAACCAGATCATGTGCGTACCGCAAACTTTGATGGTAGCAGAGAAATCATGGCTTACTTTGATTGCGTTATTTGTCCAGACACAAAACGCTATCTATCAGAAGATTACATGTTCTGCCAATGGATGCGTAAGGCTGGTGGTAAGGTATGGTTGCTTCCATGGTTGCGTTTGAAACACGCTGGTAGTTATATCTTTGGTGGTTCTTTGCAAGCACTTGCATCTATTAATGTTTCACCTACTGCTGGTGATGATGTTATGAAGCGTGGTGATTCGGATTTAAAATGACGGATTATCGATACAATGAAGATAAGACTTTAACAGAATTGAAGTCTTACATTGACTCAACATACGGGCAACATTATTCCCGTGACAAATTTCAAGCAACAGAATTCATCATTGATGGTGGACATGGTGAAGGATTCTGTATTGGGAATGTGCTGAAATATGCACAAAGATATGGCAAGAAAGACGGACGAAATCGTAAAGACTTGCTAAAAATTTTACACTATGCTATAATCATGCTACACGTACACGACTTGAATGAAGGAAAACAAAATGAAATTAAGCGAATCAACAATTAACGTTCTCAAAAACTTTGCAACCATTAATGCTGGTATGCAATTCAAAGAAGGCTCTGTAGTGCGAACTATCTCCAAAGGACAGAACGTACTAGGCAAAGCAACTGTAACAGAAACATTTGAAAAAGATTTTGTCATTTATGACTTGAATCGATTCCTTTCTCTTTGCAGTTCTTTAACTGATCCAGAAATTGTTATCAATACTGATGCAAATAATCTTACAGTTAAATCTGGCACATCTAAAACTACATACGGACTTGCTGATGAATCTATGATTGTTGCACCACCAGCAAAAGAGATCAAGGTTGAAAACTCCGAAGTGAATTTCAAACTGACAAAAGACGATATGAATCAAGTATTGAAGTTGTCTGGTATCTTGGGTCTTCCAAACATTGCTGTTGTTGGTGATGGTACTGAAATCTCTATCTCTGCACTAGATGTTAAGAATGATGAGTCTGACAACTTCTCAATTAAAGTTGGTGAGACTACATCTAATTTCAAAATGATTTTCAATACAGAAAATCTTAAGATGGTTCCAGGTACATATGATGTATCTATTTCATCTAAAGGCATTTCGCATTTCAAACATGCGACTGACCAAATTGAATATTGGATTGCTACTGAAGCTGGCTCTAAGTACGAAGGTTAATATAATGAGTAGTAACGTAATTGTTCCGTCTTCTCCAGAGGATCGTAAAAAGATTCTGGATGCACTTGTTGAAATTTCAAACTCACTTACTCGCATTGAAGCAGAACGTGATTTGATTAAAGACATTCTTACTAGCGTGGAAGATAAATTTGAGTTGCCTAAAAAGTATACTCGCAAACTTGCAAAGATTTATCACAAACAAAACTTCACCGAGGTCCAACAAGAACAAGATGATGTTGAGACCCTCTATGAGAGTGTGGCTAAGTAACACTCGCTTGCATTCTAACATGCAATGTGTTAGAATATATTTTTATGTTATGATAAGGTGAACACATGCTACAAGATTTTTTGTGGGTCGAGAAGTATCGACCAAAAACTGTTGAAGACACAATTCTTCCAGCAGACTTAAAGGCTACGTTCCAACAATTCGTTGAGCAAAAGAACGTACCCAATCTAATTCTTACAGGCGGTCCTGGTGTAGGTAAAACTACTATCGCAAAGGCTATGCTTGAAGAACTTGGATGTAATTATATTGTTATCAATGGATCAATGAACGGCAACATTGATACGCTACGCAATGAAATTAAAAACTTTGCATCAACTGTATCATTCTCTGGTGGAAGAAAATATGTCATACTTGATGAGGCTGATTACCTTAACCCTCAATCTACTCAACCCGCACTCAGGAACTTCATGGAAGAGTTTTCTGCTAACTGTGGTTTTATCCTTACTTGCAACTTTCTTAATCGTATCATCGCCCCACTTCATAGCCGGTGCTCTGTTGTACAATTTAAGATAAACGCCGCAGACAAGCCAAAACTTGCTGGTCGTTTTATGAAACGCATGACTGGCATTCTGCAAAAAGAAAATGTAGAGTTTGAAGAAAAAGTTGTTGCTGAACTTATTATGAAACACTTTCCTGATTGGAGGCGTGTTCTCAATGAACTGCAACGTTACTCTGCTACGGGTAAGATTGATACTGGAATTCTTGCAAATATCTCAAGTGACAATTTCAAGACATTGGTTGAAAGATTGAAAGCAAAAGACTTCACGGGTATGCGTAAGTGGGTTGCAGAAAATCTAGACAATGAACCATCAGTATTATTCAAACGAATCTTTGACAATAGCAACGAATGTTTGAAACCCGATTCTATTCCACGTATGGTTCTATTGCTTGCTGACTATCAATACAAGTCTGCATTTGTCGTTGACCAAGAAATCAACTTTGTCGCTTTCTTAACCGAAGTAATGGTTGACTGTGAATTCAAATGACACCATTTGACTATTTAAACGCTATCAACCAATCAAAAGAAAACATGATGGTTGGTACTGACAATGATGACTTATCCGAAAAATCGTACAATGCGTACATCGTTAATAAAGGACTATCTTACTTTTCAGACACAATCTTATATGCAAATGAGATGAACAGCCGTCATCTCTTAGACAACAAACCTCAGTTTCTCTATTTACTAAATACCATCAGACCACGAAAAAGGTTCAGCAAATGGTTTAAGAATGAAATAGTTGAGGACATTAATGTGATTTCAGAATATTTTGGCTATAGTTATGCTAAAGCTAAACAAGTACAGAATCTCATAACCTCCGATCAACTTAAAATCATGCGACAAAAACTAGAAAAAGGTGGATTGAAGTCTAAGGAGAAAAAGAATGGCGGTGAACATTGAAGACTTACTTGAAGTAAGATTAAAGCAAGATGATGATTTTCTTAAGGTAAAAGAAACATTGACAAGAATAGGTGTAGCATCTAGAAAAGATAAAACTCTATATCAATCGTGTCATATTTTACATAAAAAAGGAAAATATTATATTGTACATTTTAAAGAGTTATTTGCATTAGATGGCAAACCAACTGACTTTGAAGAAAACGATTTAGCAAGACGTAATACGATAGGTAAACTATTAGCTGAATGGGGACTGATTGAAATTGTTCCTAAAGCAACAGATACCGAACAACCAATTGCACCTTTATCACAGATTAAAATTATTTCATATAAAGAAAAAGATGAATGGTTATTAACAGCAAAGTATAACATCGGAAGCAAAAAGAGGGAAGAAAATTAAATGGAAGAACTAGTACAATCATTAAAAGTAGTTTTGGCAAATCATTACGCATTTTATTTGAAGGCACATTACTATCATTGGAACATAACTGGTCCTAACTTTCCTCAGTATCACGAATTCTTAGAAAACATTTATACTGAAGTTTACGGCGTTGTGGATAAAATTGCAGAAGAAATTCGTTCATTGGATTCATATGCACCAGGAAGTTTTAATCGATTTATTCAGTTATCACAAATTCAAGGTGATGAAACTGTGTCACCAGCAGAAGTAATGTTACAAAGATTATCAGAAGACATTCCAGTAATGTTAGCAAGCATTGAACGTGCATACGAACTTGCCGAACAAAATCATGCACACAACATAAGTAATTTTATGGCTGATCGCCAAGATGCATTTGGTAAACACGCATGGATGATTAGGTCAACCTTAAAGGCTTGACAAACGTTATATATTATGAGATAATGTTATCTCAAAACAAATTAGGAGATTCTATGAAATCCATTAAAGTATTGACAGCAGTAGCACTTACTACTCTCTCCCTAGTTGCCGTTGCGGCAGACAAACCAGCAGAAACAAAACCTGCTGACAAACCTGCAACAACAGCATCAGCACCTGCCGCTAAAGCAGACTCTAAAGAGAAACCACATCCTAAAGTGATTACTCCAAAAGAGAAAGCCGCAAAAAAAACAGAGGCTGAAACACCTGCTAAGAAATAATTCTTAGCATTCTTTTTTATCATTAATTGATGAGGTATTTAAAATGGCATTTGTAAATTCTAGCAAAACACAGACAGAACTCTTGGTATCGTACTTGCGTGGTACAGGTCGTGGAATCTCTGCACCCCAAGCAAGGTCTTTGTTTGGCATTAAAAACCTTCGTGCCCGTATCAGCGACTTGCGCCAAAGCGGCTACAAGGTTCGTAAAGATATGAACACAGAAGGTAACACAACATATTTTGTTTCACGCAGAATGGTTGGACAGGCTTAATCTGTTATAAATAAACGTATCTCAGGGATGGGAACGTTAATGGCTCTTCTACCTTAGGAGCGTCTAACGCTGGTACAACGTTATGGTACCCCTGTATTCAGTAAGCAGGATTTTAATGATATGCCTTCGGGGTATCAAATTTTTTAAACTCGCTTAATAGGAGAAAAACTATGGGACACACACCATTACCCACTATCTTTGGTGGAACAGGTTTTAAAGATTTTGACAAATTCTTTGTCGGCTTTGATGACCAATTTAATCGCATGGCAAAGATGCATGACGATTTAACTAAAAACATTCCAAACTACCCACCTTACAACATTCGCAAGACTGGTGACAACACTTATGTCATTGAAATTGCTGTTGCTGGTTTTGGTAAACAAGAAATCGATATCACATTAGAAGCCAATAAACTTATTGTTTCTGGTAATACACAAGACGATAACGATAATTTCTTGTTCAAAGGAATCGCCAATCGTGCATTCACTCGCACATTTGCACTTGATGACCAAATCGAAATTCAAGATGCCGCTTTGATTAATGGCATGTTGAAGATTGCTTTGGAACGAATCATTCCAGAACACAAGAAGCCAAAGAAGATTGAAGTTAAGGATGCTGAATCTAAAACTAAAAAAACTTCTAAAGAATATTTAACTGAGGATGATGTATTATGAAATCAGTAAAAAAATTCTTCATGGCAATTCTTGAAGGTATTCAAGAAGCAAAATCTTATAAAGCAAAAGGTTTTGCTGAATACTATCTATCGCAATCTGTAGACCATAAAGATTTGGAAAACAAACAGCAAGAATTAGTACGCAAAGGTATGCTATGATTGATGCGCTACTAATGCTTCTAAGATGGAAGAGAGATGGTTGGGAAGTACATCCAATTATTGATCTAAAAGGTTGGATATGAACTGGTGGCCAGTATCCGATGAAGAGTGGGAACGTTTAAACTTCCCAGAGCGTTTTAAATAACACCATGGGTGCCGCAATGGCACCCATTTTTAATTATGGAGATATATTATGCAAAATGAACTTAGAATTTTAAAATTAAGCACTGGTGAAGAAATTGTTGGTAACATTACAGAACGTAATGGTGCTATATTTTCAATTGAAAACCCATGCTTACTTGCAATTGCAATGGGACCAAATGGCAAAGCAAGTCTTCAAATGCAACCTATGCTTATCTTCTCTGAACAAAAGAAGGTAGATATCAATCGTGCCAACGTAATCTATGATGTAACAGTTGCGCCCGAGATTGAAAACAAGTATAATGAGATATACGGCTCAGGTATAGTTATGCCTAAGACACAATCTATTATTATTTAATGAAATTTTACACACACTTCTCTAAACTCGGAAATCATATTCTTGTTCGTGGTTATAACAATGGCAAGAGATTCAATGATAAGATAGAATACAATCCAGTATTGTACGTATCTGCTAGTGGTAAAGACTCTGATTATAAAACACTAGACGGGCAAGCGGTTGCGCCTGTATCACAAGGCACCATGCGTGATGCTACTGAGTTTATGAAACGATATGAAGACGTTGACAACTTCAAAGTGTATGGCTCAACAAATTTCCCTTACGTTTATATCAATGAGGCGTATCCTGGTAAAGTAGATTATGATCCAGAACAAATTAAGATTGCAAATATTGACATTGAGGTTGGTTCTGAAAATGGTTTTCCTGAACCTGCGTCTGCGACTGAGCCAATTACAGCAATCACGTTTAAGATAGCTGGACACTTCTATGTGTTTGGCTGTGGTGACTTTGAAACCAATCGTGATGACGTAACGTACATGAAGTGTCGTGATGAGAATAATCTTATCATGCGCTTCCTTGACATGTGGGAAGAAACATCTCCAGACATTGTAACTGGTTGGAACATTCAATTCTTTGATATTCCATATCTGAACAATCGTATCACAAAACTCATGGGCGACAATACTGCAAAACGTCTATCACCATTTCGTAGAATCGGTGAACGTACAACTACGATCCATAACAAACAGCAAGTAGCATTTGACTTGGTGGGTATTGCTATTCTTGATTACATTGAACTATACAAGAAGTTTACATACTCACAACAAGAAAGTTTTAGTCTTAATCACATTGCGTATCTTGAACTTGGTGAAAAGAAATTAGACTACTCTGAAGTTGAAAGTCTGCATCAGTTGTACCGAACAAACTTTCAAAAGTTTATTGAGTATAACATCCATGACGTTGAACTTGTGGATCGTATTGATGCTAAGATGCAATTGATTGACATGGCACTTGCACTTGCATATGATGCTAAAGTTAATTACACCGATGTGTTCACGCAAGTACGCATGTGGGATACTTTGATTCATAATGAATTGATTGAACAGAAGATTGTTGTTCCGCAGAATGTTCGTACACCAAAAGATGAACAGTATGCTGGCGCTTATGTAAAAGATCCAATTGTTGGTATGCATGAATGGGTTGTGTCGTTTGACTTGAACTCATTGTATCCACACTTGATTATGCAGTACAATGTTTCACCTGAAACAATTATTGAAGGTCGCCACACAAGTATCTCTATTGATAATTTGCTGAACAGCGAATATCAAGCACAGGGTGAATATTGCATGGCAGCCAATGGGCATTACTTCAAGCGTGACAAGCAAGGCTTTCTGCCTGCTATGATGCAACGCATGTATGATGATCGGTCATTGTACAAAAAGAAAATGATTGAGGCTCAAAAGGCTTACGAAAAAGAAACAGACAAAGAACGTAAACGTGAAATAACAAATCAGATTTCAAAGTACAAGAACTTACAACTCGCAAAGAAAGTACAATTGAACTCCGCTTATGGCGCACTTGGTAATCAATACTTTAGGTTCTTTGACATTCGCCAAGCAGAGGCAATTACTCTGTCTGGTCAACTAGCCATTCGATGGATTGAAATGAAGTTGAATGGTTATCTAAACAAACTATTGAAGACTAAGGATATTGATTATGTTATTGCGTCAGATACAGACTCGGTGTACGTCAATCTTGGTCCGCTGGTACATATGGTCTATGGATCGAAGAGTGAAACGAAAGTTGAAACGATTGTCGATTTCGTCAACAAAGCATGTACAGAAAAATTCGAACCATTCATCGACAAGTCGTACCAAGAACTAGCAGACTACATGAATGCATTCGACCAGAAGATGCAGATGAAACGTGAAGTGATTGCCAACAAAGGCATCTGGACTGCAAAGAAGCGTTACATTCTAAACGTGTATGATTCTGAAGGTGTTCGATTCGCAGAGCCAAAGCTAAAGATGATGGGCATCGAAGCTGTCAAGTCTTCCACACCAATGTCATGTAGAGATAAGATTAAAGAGTCTCTGAAGATTGTGATGAATGGTAATGAAACAGACTTTCAATCTTTCGTTGAAGCATTCAAACAAGAATTCAAAACTCTTCCATTCGAAGACATTGCATTCCCACGTGGTGTTAGTGATCTATCTAAATACATGAGCAGTTCGGAACTATATTCAAAAGGCACACCTATGCATGTGCGTGGTGCGATAATGTTTAATACGTTTCTGAAAAAGTATAAACTGACTAAGAAGTATCAGCTTATTCAGGATGGCGATAAGACTAAATTCTGTTACATGAAAGTTCCAAATCCCGTTCAAGAAAATGTATTTTCTATTCTGACAGTCTTACCAAAAGAGTTTGGCGTAGAAAAATATATCGACTACGATACGCAGTTTGATAAAGCATATCTTGAGCCATTAAAAACAATCGTAAACACAATTGGTTGGAAGACAGAACGTGTTTCTTCATTGGAGAACTTTTTCACATGAGTACAAAAATACCATCAGAGTACCTAGCGTTTAGAAAAGAAGATGATTTTGGATTTAGTGCAGTTGACGAATCAACGTTAACTAGACTCACAGATCCAAATACATTAGAAGATACGGTTACTGTTAAACAAACGGTAGCACAATCTTCAGAATCTCTACAACGTGTAGAAGAAAAATTAGATTCGATGTTATCACTATACAATCAAGGTAAACTTGGACTTGATGCAGAACGTCAGAACATGATAGTAGATGTAAAAAAGAATCTAAAAGAATTAGAACAACTCATTATGCCTTTGCTTGTTAACCTGATGAAGAATCCAGAGAAAGAATATATCTATTGGCCGAATCGTACTGCAAAGATTCAAGAACAGATTGATAAGGTGTTGTTGTTAACTAGAGGATAATTATGCTATTTGCTTTGATTACATTATTGAGTGCAATATCTCTTTCTGCTATTGCCGCATACTATTCTGTTATTGGTCTAATGGCTATCTTTGCGGCTAGCCCCATTCCAATTGCAATCATGGGTGGTGCGCTTGAATTTTCTAAACTCATTGCCGCATCATGGGCATATAAGAATTGGACAATTGCACCAAGATTTTTGAAGTACTATTTTACAATAGCAGTTATAATTTTAATGTTCATTACATCATTGGGAATCTTTGGATATCTTTCTAAAGCACACAACGATCAAAATTTAGTAAGTGGTGATGTACAAGCACAGATTGCACTTATCGATGAGAAGATTAAAGTTGAAAAGGATAATATAGATGTTAATCGCAAAACTCTCAAACAGATGGATGAAGCTGTGGACCAAGTTATGGTTCGTTCAACAAACGAAAAGGGTGCAGAAAAAGCGGCAAGTCTACGCAAAGCCCAACAGGCTGAACGTGGTCGCTTACTTAAAGAAATCGAAACATATAACAAGCGGGTTTCGACTCTTAATGAAGAAAGAGCACCTATCGCCACCGAAATTCGTAAAGTGGAAGCAGAAGTTGGTCCGATTAAATATATTGCGGCGCTAATCTACGGCGACAGCGTTGATTCCAGTTTACTAGATAAGTCTGTACGATTCGTTATTATTCTTTTGGTTCTTGTGTTTGACCCAATGGCAGTCTTGCTTGTTATCGCTGGTAACTTTTCTCTGAGGCAAATAGCAAGAAAAAAAGAAGAAAAGTCTGGTGGATATCAGATTGATATTCCATCTGCTGAAGTTGCACCAAAACAAAAAAGAAAACAAAAAACACAAACGGCACAACAATCTACTGGTGATGAAAATTTGAATGCATCACTCATGGAACCCATACCCATGACAAAAGAAGAACTGGAAGATTTTAAACGCAAATACACCAGAGATGGTAGATCAAAATTTGCAAAGTACGCAGACACTTGATTTTTCGTTCGATTAATGTTATAATAATTTATTGTGTAATAATATAAAAGGTGATTGATATGAGTAATTTTTTTACAGATTTAGTTGAGCAATTGAAAGATGATGACACAAAGATTCTTTCTGATGGTGGCGCATCGGCAGAGTTTAGTGGTAGCATTGACACTGGCTCTTATGCACTTAATGCACTACTGAGTGGTAGCATCTATGGTGGTGTACCAAACAACAAAGTGACAGCATTTGCTGGCGAGTCTTCAACGGGTAAGACTTTCTTTGTGCTTGGTGTTATCAAACAATTTCTTGATGCAAATCCTGATGGCGGTGTTATCTACTTTGACACCGAAGCGGCAGTCACAAAGTCTATGATGGACAGTCGTGGTGTAGACACTAAACGAGTTGTTATCTCTGAACCAGATACGATTCAAAAGTTTCGTCATACTGCATTGCAAATCATTGAAAAGTATCAAGCACAAAAAGAATCAGCACGTAAGCCAATGATGATGGTTCTCGATTCTCTTGGTCAGTTATCTTCTACAAAAGAAATGGAAGATACTGCTGAAGGCAAAGAAACAAAAGACATGACTAAGAGTGCAATTCTCAAAGCGACATTTCGTGTGTTAAATTTGAAACTTGCTAAGATTGGTGTGCCTTTGATCGTAACAAATCACGTTTATGATGTTGTTGGTTCATATGTGCCAATGAAAGAAATGTCTGGTGGTTCTGGTTTGAAGTACACAGCATCTACAATCGTATATCTGTCTAAGAAGAAAGACAAAGATGGTACTGAAGTTATCGGTAACATTGTTAAAGCAAAATTGCACAAGAGCCGTTTAACAAAAGAAAATAAATTTGTTGAAATCAAAATCACATACAGCAAAGGCTTAGATCGTTATTACGGATTGCTTGACATTGCAGAAAAGTATGGCATTATTAAGAAAGTGTCTACGCAATACGTATTGTCGAATGGTGTGAAAGTCTTTGGTAAGAACATTAATGCTGAACCAGAAAAGTATTTCACTAAAGAAATTCTAGACTTGATCGATGAAGCATGTAAAAAAGAATTCATGTACGGACAAGATGCAGTTGAGGGTGTTGTTGATGATGAAGTAGAATTGGAGTTAGCAAATGAAGATTGATGAAGATTATGAAATCACACAGCGTGATATCAAATATAAAGACAAAGATACAGTCGCATCTATTAAAATTAATTCTGGTAAATATAAAGATGTTGAATTTACTTTTGGTGAAATTAATTTCTCCGAAGAAGAAAATCCTGACGGAACGTATTCAATTGGCTTCAACTATGATATAATAGATGAAGAACACAAAGCGTTACATGGTAACAATGACTTTGAAGCGCACCTCGGTGAAATTTTAAATGATCTTCTAAGACACTCATTAGACGAAGCAGAAAAAAGGTATAAGAATGAACTTGGAACAAAAAATACTGAAACACCTGATATTGGATGAAGAGTATACACGAAAGACTTTACCATTCATTAGAGGAGAGTATTTTCAAGATTCTTCAGAAAAATTATTGTTTTCTGAAATTGAAAGTTATGTAAATAAGTATAACACAATGCCAACGCAAGAAGCATTGGCTATTGAGATTGACAAGAGAGTTAATCTAACAGATGACCAACACAAGAAAACTATTGCGTTAGTCAAACAAATCACAATTGATCCTGAGGTGTCCGACACCAAATGGTTGATTGACGCCACAGAAGATTTCTGCCAAGAGAAAGCTATCTATAATGGCATCATGCAAAGCATTCAGATTCTTGATGACAAGAATAAGAACAATACAGAAAAACTTGATAAAGGTTCAATCCCTAAAATCCTAGCAGATGCGCTTTCGGTTTCTTTTGACAATCACATTGGGCACGATTTTATTGATGACGCAGAAACACGATATGATTTCTATCATAAAGTTGAAAGACGAATCCCATTCGATCTCGACTATTTGAATAGAATCACTAAAGGTGGGCTTGCAGAAAAATCTCTGAACATCGTTCTTGCTGGTACTGGTGTTGGTAAATCTTTGTTCATGTGTCATTGTGCGGCAGCCAATCTGACAATGGGCAAGAACGTTCTCTACATCACAATGGAAATGGCTGAAGAACGTATTGCAGAACGTATTGATGCTAACTTGATGAATGTTGAACTTGACAGATTGATTGGTATGCCTAAAGACGTATACTTGAAGAAAGTTGAAACTCTACGTGAGAAGACTAAAGGTAAGTTAATCATCAAAGAATATCCAACCGCTAGTGCAAACGTAAATCACTTTGCACATTTGTTGAATGAGTTGAAATTGAAACGTCAATTTGTTCCTGATATCATTTACATTGACTATCTAAACATCTGTTCTTCCGCACGTATGAAGATGGGCTCTTCTATAAACTCTTACACATATATTAAAGCAATTGCAGAAGAATTGCGTGGACTTGCAGTTGAGCATAAAGTGCCTGTCGTATCAGCTACACAAACAACAAGAAGTGGTTTCACAAACTCTGACGTTGGGCTTGAAGATACTTCAGAATCGTTTGGTCTGCCAGCTACAGCAGATTTGATGTTTGCTTTGATTTCAACCGAAGAACTTGCAGACTTAAATCAGATCATGGTCAAGCAGTTGAAGAATCGTTACAGCGATCCAACAACAAACAAACGTTTTGTGATTGGTGTTGACAGAGCAAAAATGAAACTCTATGATGCAGAAGAGTCAGCACAAACTAACATTTCCGATAGTGGACAAATTGAAGATGACAAACCCGCATTTGATAAGTCTGGATTCGGCAAACGAATGCAAAAAAACCGAGACTTTGGCAATCTAAAGGTATAATTTCATAATGTGAAATATACTCCTTTCCCTAAATATCCCTTGACAAGATGCCGTAACTGCATTACAATAGATATGCTAGGAAAGGAACTCAAAAATGAAACTCATTCTCAGGACAAAAGGGGTAACCTTGACGCCAAGGGATAGAAAGATTTTAAAGATGGCTACGCATTTTTATGCAAGCCGTTTGATGAGCGAGCGATTGTCGGATTCTTTAGAAATCAACGTAAACGTCATAAAAGATTTTTATACAAAAAACAAAATACTTGGTGAAGCGTTTCCTAAAGATGATGTTCTAGGACTACCAAGCAATAAACAATTTGTAATAAATTTGGAATGGAATAAAATGGGCAAGCGTGTTTTACAATGTCTTGCACATGAAATGGTTCACATAAAGCAATATGCAAAAGGTGAATTAAAATTCCATGAAAAAAGGAACTTGGTAACGTTTCAACGAGAACAATATCAAGGTGATGAATATTGGGAATCATTATGGGAGATTGAAGCATATGGACGTGAAATTGGCCTTTATCAAAAATTTAAACCTACTCTTAGATTACTTAAGAAAGACATTTGAAATGATTAAAATTACAGAATGGTATAACTGGGTTGTACTTCAATTTGGTGAGATTTGTGGTTGGATTGGATTGATTCTAATTCATGGCTCTACAGTACCAGTAACATACTTAGCAATTCAAGGTGAACCAACAGTATTGCCCCCATTAAGTATGGTTATATTAATCTGGAGTGGTTTACTGTTATTCTTTATTCGTTCAGCAATTACAAAAGATAAACTCTATATGCTATCAAACGGTATTGGGTTTTTCTTGCAAAGTATTATGTTAGCATTCTTGGTGTTAAAATGACAACTATCAATAGAATTGCAGAATACAATGCTGAGATATATCGTAACATGCAGATTAAAAATGCAGAACGCAGGCTTGACGAGTTACGACTAGAAGAACGCAGAACTAAACAAATACGTGAAGTGGCAGAACAAGCACGAATTGAAAATAATCGTATGATGAATCGTAATGGACAGAATGTAGACAGAATGGCATAGAGTGAAATCTATATCATTGTTTGTTAATCATCCAGAATGCTCTACGGATTGTTGTGATGGAATGATTAAAGCATTATCGTCAAATTACAAGATTAATTTATTCAATACAGATAGTGATTTACTGACAGTTTTGAACAATACAGATATTGTTGCATTTCCTGGAGGTATCGGAGATGCAGATTCTTATGATAAATTCTTTAGACGCAAACGTGCTAATATGATAGCAGATTTTGTTGAATCTAAAGGATATTATCTCGGAATATGTATGGGTGCATATTGGGCTGGCAGTCACTATTTTGATATACTAGATGATATTGAACCTGTTCAGTATATTAAACAAAATACAGCAGATATTCGTAGATCATATTCTACTGTAGCAAATGTTACTTGGAACGGCAAACCTGAAACGTTGTTTTTTTACGATGGATGTGCATTGACAGGCAATCTAGAACGTGCTAAAATAGTATCTACTTATGCGAATGGTGACGCTATGGCAATCATTCAAAATCGTGTGGGTGTGATTGGTTGTCATCCTGAGAGTCAGAAGTATTGGTATGAAAAGCCTAGAGGGTATATATCAAAACATTGGCACGAAGAACGAAACCATAAATTATTGTTAAACTTTGTTGACGAACTTACATCATGTTAATTTACACATATCAAAAATCAAAGAAGAAAAAAACTCCTGCAAAGAAAGTTGCAGAGTATGAAACTTGGCTAAAGAATCTTCCGACAACTTCATTTTCTAAAGGTTTCAAAAAGCCTAAGATAGTAGAAGCATACAAACCCCCAAAAGCAAACATTCGTGAAACTCCCAACTATCCCAGTTTAGCTACAGTTGGCGACAATTGCACTAAGCCTGTTTATGGAAAAGTTTACACTGGTGACAAGATGATTGGCATCGGCACGTTGCACAAAAGCAATGCAGTTCCTATTTTTTCTAATGATGACGCAAAAGATCAAGCATTGATGCGAAGATAATTATAAATAGGTCTATTGCAACGACAGACCTATTATGTTTAAATTTAAAGAATACCTTATTGAAAAGAAAAACACTCACATGGAACATGCGGAAGACGATGTTCTCAATGGTGGTGTTGAAGGTACTAGAGATAGCATAAACGCACTCAGAGCGGTGCGTGATATGCTTGCTGGACATTCCAAAAGCAAAGTTGACATTTCAGTCAAGTGGGATGGTGCGCCAGCAGTCTTTGCAGGACAAGACCCAACAGACGGCAAATTCTTTGTTGCGAAAAAAGGCGTCTTCAATAAAAATCCCAAAGTGTATAAAACTCCAGCAGAAGTTGATGCAGACACATCTGGCGACTTAGCAGACAAACTCAAAGCATGTTTGATGTATTTGCCTAAGATCAACATCAAAGGTGTCATTCAAGGCGACTTGCTATTCACACAAGCAGACTTAAAGACAGAAACAATTGAAGGTGAATCGTATGTTACGTTTCATCCAAATACTTTAGTCTATGCAGTACCGACAGAAACTGAACTTGCTAAAGAGATACAAAAAGCAAAGATTGGTATCGTTTGGCATACAATTTACGAAGGTGATTCGTTTGAGACACTATCAGCAGTCTTTGGTAAAGACATTCTAAGCACACTTACAAAAAATTCAAACGTTTGGATGACAAGTGCAGTCTATCACGATGTGTCTGGTAAAGCTACGTTGACACAAGCAGAGAGTGACGAAGTGACAGCAATTCTATCTGATGCTGGAAAGATATTCCAAAAATTAGATGCCGCTACTCTAAACTACATTAATACAGATGAAGATTTGATTGAACGCATTAAGACATTCAACAATTCAAAAGTACGTCAACAGTTGAAAATCACAAACGTCAAAGCGCACGTTAAAGAATTGATTACATACATTGAAGATTACTACGAGAAACAGGCTGAAGGTAAAGGTGAACGTGGTCGTGCTACTCAGATGCTAAAGAAAAGCAAAGTACTTAAATTCTTCTCGCCAAAAAACAAATCACATTTAGAAGACATTTTCACAATGATGAATCTATTAGCAGAAGCGAAGTTGATTTTGATTAAGAAAATGGATGAAGTTAAGACGTTGAATACTTTCTTGTTGACTAAAAAAGGTTACGAAGTAACTGGTGTTGAGGGGTATGTTGCTATTGACAAGATCAAAGGCAATGCAGTCAAGTTAGTTGACAGAATGCAATTCAGCTATGCAAACTTCTCACCTGATATCATTAAAGGTTGGCAGAGGTAATAAGGTTTAAATTGAAACCGGACACCTTTATGTATACATCGGGTAACTATTTTTAACGGCAAATATGTCATATTCTCAAAAAGTTTTAGATCATTACGAAAATCCACGAAATGTGGGATCATTTGATAAAGATGCTGATAACATAGGCACTGGTATGGTGGGTGCGCCAGCATGTGGCGATGTTATGAAACTTCAAATTAAAGTAGAAGAAGGAATAATTACAGATGCAAAATTCAAAACATACGGCTGTGGAAGTGCAATTGCATCCAGCAGTCTTGTCACAGAGTGGGTCAAGGGCAGAACACTTGACGAAGCAGGAAAGATATCTAATTCACAAATTGCTGAAGAACTTGCCTTACCACCGGTTAAAATTCATTGTTCAATACTTGCAGAAGATGCTATAAAGGCGGCCATAAATGATTACAATAACAGATGTTGCAAAGTCTAAGATCATAGACTTGTTACGAGAAGAAAACAATCCAAACATTTCACTACGAACGTTTGTTGTGGGTGGTGGATGTTCTGGATTCAATTACGGATTTACAATGGACGAAGTTAAGAATGATGATGATTTTGAATTTCCTCTAGACGAATTTAGAGTTTTAATTGATGCAATGAGTATGCAATATTTACAAGATGCAAACATAGACTACAAAGATGAGTTTATGCGAAAAGAATTTGTAATTACTAATCCAAATGCAAAACACACTTGCGGTTGTGGCAGTAGTTTTAGTGTATAATAATTAAAAGAAGGAGAGTAATGTGGCTAAATTAAATGAAGGTGATGTTATTGAGGGAATTTTTACTATTGCCTTGTCTCTATATCTTGCATATGGAAAAGTTGATAAGAATGAATTGAATAAAATTCGTACTAAAATTGACACCAAAATATTTAGTACTGGAAGATTTAAATATTCCGTAGTTGAAAATCACATGAGGCAGAAGGGCCAAAACCCTCCAGACTTTTTTAATGTTGGATTTGAAATGCGTTTGAAGCCAGAGTCCGTTGTTGGAGCATTCGACAAAGAATATGAAGTCCTGTATAAATCATCTAAAGACATTGGTAATATTAATAAAAAAATTGACAAACTTATCGAAGCCACAACTACAGCAAACTTTGTTAAAAGAGCCGCTGGTGCTGTAAATTACTTTTTAGATAATAATTATGGAGAAGTGGTTACATTTATGGTAATATCAGATGGTATTGCTGGAGAGGCTAGCGGAGGAGAACTTAAGGGCGATGTTACATTAGAAGTACATGCAGTTAGAAAAGGTTCCACTAAAAAACTAATTGCTGGATCATTACCATTTTCATTAAAATCAGAAAGTGTTACTGTAGCAAATTTATCTCCGTATAACGGCATGTTAGACATAGCAGACGCATTGGGTATAAAATGGACAGCCAAAGAAGATTACGTTAGATTATCAAAACCATTTTTCGGTCCCGTAGAACAAAAAGCAAAGTTTGAATTGATAACATCTCTGTATAATGATTTAAAAACAGAAATCATAAAAGAATCTAATAAACCTCAGTTCACAAAAAATGCCTTGGACTTTTTATCTAAGAGTATTTTTGGTTCTGATTTGTCTGACGTAGTTGATGTTAATTCCTCAGGGTTGAAAGAAATTACCGTAGAGTATTTTAATAATTTAAGAAAAACGGTTCAGCTAACCGCAGTATCAAATGGAAATAATTTAGTATTTAAAGACAAAAAAACTGATGTTCCTATATTTCAAATTCGAACGAAATTGAGACCACCTCCAGCAAATGAAGCTAAATTTTATTTGGAAGTCGGCAAAGGCATTTATGCACCACATTAAAATGTAATTTGATATTATTATAAATAAACTATAACGCAGTTAGGCTAAGGCAAACCTGTACAGATAAGTCTACGGAAAACTCTATTACACATGAAATCGTTTAAAGAATCAATATTGCTTGATGAAGCAAAAGCCAAGGGCAAAGTAATTGTCGTATACGGTGGTGGCTTTCAGCCATTTCACGCCGGTCATTTGAGTAGTTACACTCAAGCCAAACAAAAATTCCACACTCCAGACTTTTATGTTGCATCTAGCAATGACACAAAAGTCCGCCCAATCCCATTCAAAGACAAAGAATTCCTAGCACAACAAGCAGGAGTTACAGACGATTTCGTTCAAACAGTTTCGCCTATTAATCCAGAAGAGATTATGAAGAAGTATGACGAAAAGAAAGATGTTCTCATTCTTATTCGTTCTGAACGTGATCCCATGAAGTACACAAAGAAAGATGGTTCACCAGCATACTATCAACCATTTGTCAGCATTGATAAGTGTGAATCATTTGAGACACACGCATATATTTTTGTGACTAAGAAACATGACTTTAAAGTTAATGGCAAAGAAGCATTCTCTGGTAGTCAAGTTAGAAAAATGTATTCAGACGCAGACTCAGAAGGTAGAGATAAAATCATTGATGATTTATATCCAAAAGCTAAAAACAAAGCTAAGGTGAAAAAACTTTTAGACAAATACATAGGCGGTGGCATGAACGAAGAAATAGAACAACAAGACGAAGCGGTATTAAGTTTCTCTGCACGTAGACAGAGAGCGCAACAGTTACGTAGAATGTCAAAACGCATTCAACGTGCTAGAGCATTGCAAATGAAAAGATTTGCAGATACAAAACATTTAAAAGGTCGTGCCACTAAAATGGCATACAAGTTCTTTAGATCAAGACTTGCTGGTGGTAAAAACTATGCAGACTTAAGTACTGGAGAGAAAATTGCAGTTGATAAGAGATTACAAAAATCTTTACCTGCTATTAAAAAACTTGCAGTTCGTTTATTTCCAAAAGCAAGATCCGCTGAAGTTGTACGTAAAGCAACCATGATGATGAACAAAGAAGATATCAATCATATCTTTGCAGAATTCATTATCGAAAAACCAATTCTACCACAAGACAAAGATGTTGCAAAGAAAGACGGAACACAACCTAAGAAGTATTATGTTGGTTTAGACAAAGATACAAAAGACGCTAGAGCATCACACTTTGCGACAAATGGACCGAAATCGGATTCAGATAAGAGCGCATACAAAGATGCACCTGGAGATAAAGAGGCTAGAGAAAAAGGTTTACCACAATCTAAATTTACAAAAAAATTCAAACAGATGTATGGTGAAGGCGTAAAAACTCCAGAGCAAAGAAAAGAAGTTTCTAGATTAGACCAATTGGTTCGTTTGGGATTAGCAGACACTAAATCTCTTGCAGTTATCAAACGTTCTGTTGATAAATTAAAATCTGGTGACATGTTAAGTCCCTCAGAGCGCAATGTCACAAATGATTTGTTGACAACGCTACTTGATATGGTAACTTCAAGCGATGCATTGTTTAGAATGACAAAGACACAGTTGCAAAAAGAGGCTGTGGACGATAGATTTAAAAAGTACATTATTCCTGCAACAAAAACAACACCAAAAATAGAAAAGATTTCAATGCCTGCTGGAAGAACGACAGACCACATTGAGTGGAAAGTAACTGGTTCTGTTGCAAGTCAGACTAAGACATTTAAAAGCAAAAGAGAAGCAGAAGCATATTTCAATACTGTAAAAGAGTCTATTGATGAAGCCGCATACAAAGGCAACATTGGCATGATGGAAATGATGAAGTTCTTTGAAGTTGCAACAAAAGAAGAAAAAGAAAAACTTAAAAAACTTATTGCAGATAAAAATCAATCTGCCGCTTGGAAATTAATTCAAGACGTTACTGGCATGAAACTTGTCGGTATGAATGAAGACAATGAATATGATGATGAATATGATGATTCCGCAGAGATGGATGGAATCTCTATGGCACAAATTCAATTGTCTAACATTATTGATGATGCAGAAGATTTAATCCAACAGTTAGATGACATGGATGAAGAGCCTGATGAGTGGGTTTTATCTAAGATTACTAAAGCAGAAGATTACATTGCTACAGTTCGTGACTATCTAGAATTTGATGATAATTTTGAGATTGATGATAATGGTGAAGAAGATGATGGCGAGTTTTCTGGTGCAGAAATGGATATGCATCTAAGTCAAATGCAACCAGATGAGTTTGGTGATGCATACGAAGAATTCAAACCAATCTTAGAAGAAATCGAAGGATTGAAAAAGAAAGCAGAAAAATCTGGTATACCATATAGCATTCTAAAAGCAGTATATAATCGTGGCATGGCGGCATGGCAAGGTGGCCATCGTCCTGGAACAACATCACAACAATGGGCATTCGCTAGAGTGAATTCTTTTATCACAAAAGGTAAAGGAACATGGGGTGGTGCGGATAGTGATCTAGCATCTAAGGTTAACAAGAATGAAGCGTTTTCTAAATTTGCTGAAGCATTAGAATGGGGTACAGATGCGATGCGTAAAGCATATGCCTCAGATACTCCAGGTCAACCTACAGAAATTCAAACAGCAGATCATCAATCTTGTTGCGGTGATTGCGAAAAAGATTCAATTGGAGAAGAAGTTGATTGGGAACAAGTTGTCAATGAAGCAGAATATCAAGGTAAATCTGTTAAGTTAAATGATCCATTCAGAACACCTGATGGTCCAAAGAAGTTTGGTGTATACACTATGGGACCAAATGGTAAAGTTGTTGTCGTTCGTTTTGGTGATCCTAATATGGAAATCAAACGTGACGATCCTGAAAGATTAAAAAGTTATCGTGCTAGACACGGTTGCGACAATCCTGGACCAAAGTGGAAAGCAAACTACTGGTCTTGCCAAATGTGGCGTTCAGACAAAAGCGTAAGCGAATTAGATTAAAGTGGAGATACGCATGAAAAATATAGAAGAAGCAAAAGTTGGATCAGGTACAGCGATTGCAGATAAAACTGCTGAAAAACGTGCCCAATTATCATTGAAAATGATTCAGTTACGTATGAAACAAGATAAAGAACGTCAAGCACTTTCAGCACAAAAAAAATCTTTACAGAAGGAAGAAACAATGACAGAATCATTTAGCGCATCTCAAATTGCCGCTTTGAAAGCAGAGTACTCTAAGATTAATACAATCGATCCGGATAGCGACACATACAAGAAATTAATTGCTATGCTTGATAAATTAGATTTAAAATCTTTAAAATCTCTTGCTGATGCAAATGTAAAATTTGTATCTAAACTTGCACAGAATCGTGTTATGAGAAAGAGCATGAAAAAAGAAGAAGTGCAAATTGATGAGTTGTCAACCGACAAACTAGCAGACTACAAAAAGAAAGCTGGCGCTGATGCATCAGCCGCAGACAAAGCAGGCGATATCAAAAAAGGTAACAAGCGTTTCTCTGGCATTATCAAAGCAACTAGAAAGCAATTTGACAATGATGCTAAGAAAACAAATGAAGAATTAGATATTGAATTGGCTGAAGTTCTTGCTAAAGATGCAACCGCCGGTGATTTTATTCACGATTTTGTACACTCTGATAATCCTAAGTTTGCTGGTAAGTCTAAAGAGATGAGAAAGAAAATGGCTCTTGCCGCATACTATGCAAAACGAAAGAATGAAGAGTTGTCACCAAAACAAAAAGCATTAGATAAAAATAAGAACGGCAAGATTGATGGTTCTGATTTAGCAAAGTTGCGTGGTGAAGAATTATCACCAAAACAAAAAGCACTTGACAAGAACAAGAACGGCAAGATTGATGGCTTTGACTTAGCCGCAATTCGCAATAAAAAGAAACCACAAGGTGCTGACTTTGCCGCACAAAGACGTAAAGAAAGACTTGCATCTAATGGGCGTATGGATGAAGCAAAATCTGACTACGAAGTTTATCATAAAGATTATTCCACAGCAGTACAGACAGCAATCAAACAAGCAGAGAAGCGTGGCTTTGAAGTAGACATGGACGATTGGCACGATAAAGTTGCTACTGGTCCTAAGAAACCATCTGCTGGTAAAACAAATTCATTCTCTGTCAATCTAATGAAAGATGGCAAAGAATCTAAAAAGAAATTACACCTTCAAGTGTACAATATGGACAATCACAAGTATGAGTTGAACATGTACATCGAAGAGATTCAGTTAGACGAATTGAACAAAGACACATTGCACTCTTATGCTAAGAAATCTGAAAAAGATCAGGGCGATCAGTTCAACAAGATTGGTAAAGGAATTAGAGACAACGATCCAAAGTCTGCAAATAAAGCGGGACACAAATTTTCAATGAGAAGCATTGGACAAGACAGAGCAGAAAAGCGTTTGGCTAAAGAAGCGGCATCACCAGCACAGCAAGCGGCTATCGCTATCGCAATGAAGAAGGCTGGTAAGAAACCAAAAATGTCTGAAAGCATCATAGCCACTATTAAAGACAAACTTAATAAACTCAAACGTGGTAATGAAGCACAACAAAAAGCAGACGATCATTTTGACAAAGCAGGTGATCCAAAGAATGCAAACGCAAGCAAAGACTTGAAGAAAGCAGTTCGCTATCACAATCTTCTAAACAAAGAACAAACTGAAATTGTAACTGAAGCTAAAAAGAAGTCATGGAAAGACATGAGAAAAAAAACAAAGAATGAAGAAGCACCTAACAAGGCTACAGTTCAAAAAGGCGATCAATTGACAGGTAAAAGAGAACCAATTGAAATCAATCCTGAATTGAAAGATACGGCAAAATAAAATGAATAACGAATTGCCACAAATTTATTGTGACATGGACCAAGTGCTAGTCAACTTTATGGGCGGCGCAAATAAAGTATTAATGGCAAAAGGTCTACAGCCTTTTCAGCAAGGAGAAAAAGATGTCAAATGGGAAGCACTACGTTCAGTACCAAAGTTTTGGGCTAACTTAGAGCCTATGTCTGACGCTATGATGTTATGGAGATACATCAAGCCTCATCAGCCTTACATATTGTCTACGCCTTCTAAGCGTATGGCTACTTGTAAACCAGAAAAACTTGAATGGATTAGAAAACATTTAGGTAATGTAGAGCATGTTTATCTTGTTCCAAGAGAAGAAAAACAAAAATTCGCTGTAACTAGCGATGGAACCCCTAATCTTTTAATAGATGACTATGAAAAAAACATAAAAGAGTGGGTTGCGAAGGGCGGAATAGGAATAAGACATATAAATAGTATTAACACTATTTCACAATTACGAAAAATCGGATATTAATTAAAGGAGAACACCATGGCACTATGGGGAAGCAGAGATACATTCGCAGTAACAGGAACTGCATTTGCAAACAGTACTGTTAACACTACAATATTAACAGGCACATCAACCGTGTTTACAACAGAACTAGATGTTGGTGACACATTTGTTCTTGCTGGAACAAGACGCAAAATTGTTGGAATCACAAGCAATACAGTATTGACTTTTGAACCAGCATGGACTGCGGCTAACGTTGCAGGCACAGTTACTGGACAAGACACACCAAAGTGGTTAGCCGCTAACAGCGCAACTGTTCAAAGTTCACAAGTTTCAAATACCGCATACACATTTGGTGTTGACACAAACGAAGCAACAGCTTACAACGAAATACCAGGTTGGAAGTTTACAAACACGTATACTGACATGCATGGTAACAGCCGTAGAAAAACTGAAACTCTAGTTTCAATGGGATCCATTACTGGTGACGCAGAAGATGCAATATTCGGTGATAGCTTTATCACAATCACCACACAACCAAGTGCTAATAGCGCCGCTAATAACTCAGCCGCTACATTCACAATTGTTGCAAGCATTCGTCCAGTTGGCAATACGATCAACTATCGTTGGCAACGTGCCGCAAATTCAAATGCGGCATTCGTGGACTTGACAAACGCTGGTACATACAGCAATACAACAAATACAACATTGACGATTGCAAACAATACAATTGCGGCTGGTGGTGGTGGACTTTCAAATTCACTCTACCGTGTCACAATGTCTTCTACTGGAATTTCAGCGAATGTCGTGTCTGCAAACGCAACATTGACAACAGTTTAATCTTATATGGGGTGATGGGTAAAACCATTGCCCCTTTTGGTCCGAGTCCCGGAAGTAGCATTCCCATTCAATTGGGTTTACATTAAGGAAGAAAAATGGCAGATAAAAAAGTAACGCAGTTAACAGCATTAACTGTAGCAACAAAAGAAGATTTATTATTAGTTATTGATGATCCATTGGGTTCACCAGTAAGCAAAAAAATTACTGTAGACAATTTCTTTGGCGCAACTTCAACAGTCAGCGTCAACGCAATTAGCATTAGCGCATCAGGCACAAGCACACTCTCAGCTAATACATTTGCAATCAATTCAGTAAACGGACTTACAGTCAATACTGGTATCACTATCAATAGTAGTGGTTCTGCATCCGATACACGAATTTCATCTGACAATCAGGCAAACATGTTTTATGTTAATGCTACTACAGATAAAATTGGTCTCTTAACAAATGCACCAACAGAAGTATTCGACATTAATTCTGATGCAGTCCGTTTGCGTACCGCTAGAACACCAGCAAGTTCAAACAATACAGCAGTTGGTTGGGGAGTAGGTACAATTGCTTGGGATGCAAATTATCTTTACATTGCGGCAAATACGACACATATTAAGCGAGTGGCACTAAGCACGTTCTAATGTCTACATTAAATGATGATAACTTTGATGAGTACGCAGTAAGCAACTACTTTAATCCTAATTGCATATCAGTTTTAGAGTTTTTAGATGATCTGAAAATTATCAAGTATATCAAAAGACTTATAAACAAATATGTAGATAAGAGTGAGTTGAAAGAGAGATTGATTTTGAATCACATAATTTCTCTTTCAAATGTGTTTGGTGCTGAAGCGGCTGTCAATATGTTACGGTTCAAGATAGATATAAAAAACCATGATGTATTGAATGCATTTTTAGTTTATCTTGAGTATGTTAAATTAGAAGACGTAAGAGTTTTAGATTTAGCATTGTACAACAAATTAAAGAAGAGTATATAAGTGGCAAATTTAGTAGACTTATACTTAGTGTATAGAATTTTAAGATTGTTTACTACTCCGTTCGGAGAGTGGGAAGCATACAAAACTGGTGTTATTGATGACGAAGGAAACATTGTCGTACCTTCAGATAAAAGAACAATAGCACAAGATGATTCATTCACTAAGTTTGACTTATTGATTCTAAAACTTAAAAAAGTTTTGGAAAAATTGCCATTTGGTAAAACCAAACTTGCGTCCTATGCGGCCGCATTGTTCCTTCTCAAAGAAGAAAAGAACATTAAAGAAGAAACGTTAGAAGAACAATTCTTAGACTATTACAATGGCAAGACATATTTGTCTGAAGGCGTAGAAGAAGATGTTGCAAATGGAACTAGTGGCATTGCAGGCTTAGATGGTAATCCTCCAGCAAGCAGAACATTCTTACGTAGATTCGCAAAGAATGATGTATTTGTTGTTGACACAGAGCGTTTTAACAAAGCACGTACAGGTAAAAAGAAATATCTTAAGTATGAAAAGTATGTTGGTAGTGATGAAGTTGGAAATGCAATACGAACCTACGGCAGAAAGTATCCTAAGAAGCCAATCATTCTACAAGATGAAAAGACTGGCTCAATGATTTTCTTACGACATGGGCGTAGTGGAATGTTTACAGAACAATTTGAAAAAGAGCAATTAATTGAAGAAGTTTCTCAGGCGCAATTAAATGAATTAGAAAAATACCTAGATCAATTGTTCAAAGTGTTAAATGTTGATGTTGCATTCACTAAACATTTTTTAGATAGAGTTAACGATTCACGCAATGGTAAACCTATCACAGTAGATGAATTGCAGTTGTTATTTAAAAAGACGATTCAAAAGTATGGTAAAAAGATTCCCGCATTGGGACCTGATGCTGAAGCAGTATTGAATGACATGAAGACGCAAATCAATTTGCCATTTGTATTGAAGTGGGATAGAGATGCGGAAGAGTTAGATTTAGTAGCAAAGACAGTTATGCGTAAGAAAAACTTTATGACGCATAATCAGAAATTCACAGTATAAGGAAACAATATGTTAGAAACAATTTTTTGGATTTTAATCGGTGCATTTGTTGGTTGGCACTTTCCGCAACCTTCATGGGCGAAAACAATAGAAGCTAAAGTGCGTTCAGCATTTGCAAGTAAAGAGTAATTGTTATGTGGATTTTGGAATGGCTTCCCAATTGGATATTCTATGCAATTTTCTTTGCAGGAATATTAGGAGTTATTGCAACATACGTACTAGGATTCATTCCTTTTCTTTCTGCATATAAAATTCCTATTCAAGTAATATCTATTATTGCTATTGTTGTTGGCACATACATGGCTGGAGCAATATCAAATGAAGAGTCATGGCTTGCTAAAGTAAAAGATGTTGAAGCAAAAGTAGCAGAAGTTCAAGTACAGTCTGCTAAAGAAAATATAAAGATAGTAGAAAAAGTTGTCAAGAAACTTGAAATTGTTAGAGTGCAAGGCAACGAAGTCATAAAATATGTTGACAGAGAAGTTGTCAAGTATGACATTAAATTTGCGCCAGGTGGTATATGTGAGATACCTAAAGAATTTTTCATAGCACATAATGATTCGGCTAAGGATTCAAGATGATTAAATACCTTGCACCTTTATTGCTTATATTAATAGCAGGCTGTTCAACTGTCGTTCCAGTGACAGTCAAGTTTCCTGATGCACCAGATAGAATAAAAATCAGATGCCCTCAGTTAAAAACTCTAAGCGAAGAGGCTAAGTTATCTGACATAGCCAAAACAATAACCGAAAACTATACAACGTATTACGAATGTGCAGTTAAACACGATGCTTGGACGGAATGGTACGAGACCCAAAAAATAATTTTCGAGAAGTTAAACAAATGAGTGATGCTACGGTAGAATTAAAAGTTGATGTGGAAGTCTTAAAGAATCAAGTATTGACTATCACACAGCTTTGTGGTAAAATGGACTCAGTTATTGAGAAGCTGGTGGACAACCACGACCGCATGGTTAATCAAATCTATAACGATATGGAAAAAAGAAAAAACGATACCAATACAGATATCAAGGAATTACATTCCAGAATTACTACAATTAGTCGTGAGGTATCGGATAAAGTTGAATTGACGGAACGTAGAATTATGGATGAGATTAAAGCACTCCGTGAAGAAATTCAAGAACATAATAAAAAAGAAGAAAATGATTTGCAAAAAATTCTTCAATGGAAATGGATGGTAGCTGGTGGTATGGTTGTTCTTGCTTGGGTAATCTCTAACGTAAACTTAACCGCACTATCAAAAATATTTAACTAATTGACTTCCGTCTGAATGTCTGATATAATAGACATTCAATTGACATTGTATATTATGAGAAACATTTATGAGTATTTGGATAGACCAAAAGTATATTGGTACACTTTCAGTTCGCTTGGACAAATTTGTTCGCAAAGGCGACTACACCTATAACTTCAGATGCCCTATCTGTGGTGATTCCCAAACAAATAGAAACAAGGCACGTGGATACATCTTTGCACAAAAAGGTGGGCTATTCTACAAGTGCCACAATTGTGCTGTCAGCATTTCGCTTGGCAGTCTAATCAAAGCAGTTGATCCCAATCTCTACAAAGAGTATTGCTTAGAGCGATACAAAGAAGGTGAGACTGGTCGTAAAGCACACAAAGAACACGGATTCGTTTTTAAGCCTGTTGTATTCGGTAGCAACAAAACGGACAATCTAAAAGGTGTTCTAACTCCCCTATCTAAACTCAGCGATACGCATGAAGCGATTGTATATGCACGTTTACGAAAGATTCCTGAGGATAGATTAAAGTCGTTATACTATGTTGACAATGTTCAAAAGTTAAAAGTTTTCTCGCCAGAGTATGAAGAGAAGATTGTAACTGACGAGCCTAGAATTGTATTGCCGTTCTATGATAGCGATGATGAATTGGTTGGACTAACGGCACGTGGTATTCGTGGTGAGAAGTTGCGATACATCGTGATGAAAATAAAAGATGATTCGCCTATGATTTTCAACATGAACGGGATAGATATAACACAGACTATTTTTGTGACTGAAGGACCAATTGACAGTCTATTCTTACCCAATGCAGTTGCAGTTGGAAATTCAAATCTGAAGTATGCACTCAATCACTTACCGAAAGATAAGTTGGTATTGATCTATGATAATGAACCACGTAATAAAGAAATCGTAAGAGAGATAGGTGACGCAATTAGTGCAGGTGCAAATGTAGCAATCTGGCCTAAATCATATCAAGAAAAAGATATAAATGATATGATACTAGCCGGAAAAGCGCAGAATGAAATCTTGGATACAATAAATAAATTTACCTTTCGTGGTCCTAAAGCACTACTTGAATTCAACATATGGAAGATGAGATGAACGTAAAATTAATAAGAAGGAATTTGAATGTCAACTGATATTGTAATTGACTACAGTAGAGACTCATTATTTGATGAGTTAGGTATTAAAAGATTGAAAGAAAGTTATATGAAGGAGGATGAAACCTCTCCACAAGAAAGGTTTGCTCATGTCTCAAAAGCATTTGGTTCCAATCCAGAACACGCACAGCGATTATACGAATACAGCAGTAAACATTGGTTGTCTTATTCTACTCCCATTCTTTCTTTTGGTCGCAGTAGCCGTGGGCTGCCTATTTCATGTTTTCTTCCATATCTACACGATAGCGCAGAAGGGCTTGTTAACTGTCTTGCGGAAGTAAATTGGTTGTCTATGTTGGGAGGTGGTGTCGGTATTGGTGTCAGCATTCGCAGTTCGGATGATAAGTCGGTTGGAGTCATGCCCCACCTTCGCACATATGACGCATCAAGTCTTGCATATCGTCAAGGGCGCACCCGCCGTGGTTCTTATGCTACATATCTTGATATCTCTCATCCTGATATTCTTCTATTTCTTGAAATGAGAAAGCCTACGGGCGATCCTAATCTGCGTACACTCAATCTACATCATGGCATCAACATTCCAGATTCATTTATGCAAATCGTTGAACGATGTATGCAAGACAAAGATGCAGATGATTCTTGGGAATTAAAAGACCCACATAGTAATGAAGTGCGAGAAGTGGTTTCTGCAAAAGACTTGTGGCAACGTATACTTGACATCCGTATGCAGACTGGTGAGCCATATCTACATTTCATTGACGCAAGCAATCGTGCTATGCCACAGTTTCAAAAAGATTTGGGACTAAGTATTAAGCAGAGTAATCTTTGCTCTGAAATTATTTTACCTACAGATAAAGATAGAACAGCAGTATGTTGTTTGTCTTCAGTTAACTTGGAGTACTTTGATGATTGGAAAACTGATCCTTTATTTCTTGCTGATATTGCTGAAATGCTCGACAATGTTCTTCAGTATTTTATTGATAATGCTCCTGCCGCCGTTGAACGTGCAAGGTTCTCTGCCATACGTGAGCGCAGTATTGGCATCGGTGCTTTGGGGTTTCATGCTTATCTACAACGAAATAACGTCCCATTTGAATCCGCACTTGCAGTCGGAAGAAACAAACAAATCTTCTCACACATAAGGGAACAACTCAATGATGCGAATCTTAAATTGGGTAAAGAGCGAGGTGAAGCTATTGATGCTGTTGGCACTGGCCAACGTTTTAGTCATCTTATGGCTATTGCTCCAAATGCTTCTTCGTCTATCATCATGGGAAATACTAGCCCTAGTATCGAACCTTATCGTGCTAATGCTTATCGTCAGGACACTTTATCAGGGTCATCGTTAGCCAAAAACAAATGGTTAGATAGAGTTATTCAAAAATATCTTTCAGGTGATGGAGATACAGTATCACAAAATGATTACAATGATATTTGGTCTTCAATCATTGCAAACGATGGTTCTGTACAACATCTAACATGGATGGACGATTGGACAAAAGATGTATTCAAGACTTCTATGGAGATTGACCAACGTTGGTTAGTTAATCATGCCGCAGATAGACAAGTGTATATTGACCAAGCACAATCATTGAATCTATTTTTTCGACCTGATGTGAACATTATGTATCTACATGCAGTACACTTTCAAGCATGGAAGCAAGGACTCAAAACATTGTACTATTGTCGTTCAGAAAAGATTGGTAAAGCAGATAAAGTATCTAAACGTATTGAACGTGAAGTAATTAAAGAACTAGATATGAAAGCACTTATTGATGGTGATGCATGTCTTGCATGTGAAGGATAAAAAATGAAAGTACTTAGATTTACAGCATCATGGTGTCAGCCATGTAAGATGTTAGCAAAAACATTAGAAGATGTTGATACTCAAATTCCAATTGAAGTTATTGACATTGATGAGAATCAACAACTCGCAGTAGACTATGGCATTCGTGGTGTTCCCACTTTAGTCATGTTAGATGGTGACATTGAAGTTAAAAGATTTTCTGGCATGAAAATGAAAAATGAATTAACAGAATGGTTGGGTGCTTAAATGGATTGGAATTTTGGTGTAATGGAATTAATTTTTCTTGTTAGTTGCATAATCATTTTCATTAGAAACAGAATGCATAAAGCAGAAAATGAAATTGACAGAGTGATGAGAGAAGCTGAACAAGTCAAATATAAAAACATGGATATATTAATTTGTAAAACTGAAGTGCATGATAACCAAATCTTTATTTACGAAAGAAAAACAAATGTGTTCATCACACAACAACCAACCATCGAAAGTACATTCACGTACTTTATGAATAACTATCCTGGCCAAAGAATACATTTCGGAGAAGAATAACAAATGAGTATAACAAAAATAAAAAGTAATTTAATGGATAGCAGAGATGCATTCAAGCCATTCAACTATCCGTGGGCATATGATGCATGGTTAAAGCATGAACAGAGTCATTGGTTACATACAGAAGTTCCAATGGCTGAAGATGTAAAAGATTGGAAGAAAAAGTTAACAGCAGAAGAGAAACATTTTCTCACAAACATTTTTCGTTTCTTCACACAGGGTGACATTGACGTTGCTGGTGGTTATGTAAAGAACTATCTGCCATACTTCAAGCAACCAGAAGTGCGTATGATGTTGCTTGGCTTTGCCGCTAGAGAAGCGTTGCACGTTGCCGCATATTCGCATCTGATTGAAACATTAGGTCTACCAGATACAACATACAATGAGTTCTTAGCATATCAAGAAATGAAAGACAAACACGATTATGTGTTAGACATTTCAAATGCAAATGGTGACTTGCAATCTACTGCTACACACATTGCAGTATTCTCCGCATTCACAGAAGGTATGCAGTTGTTCTCTTCATTCATCATGCTTTTGAACTTTCCACGCATGGGTAAAATGAGAGGCATGGGACAGATCGTTACTTGGTCTATTGTAGATGAGACACAACATTGTGAATCTATGATTAAACTATTCAGATCATTCATTCAAGAAAACAATGAGATTTGGAATGATGAATTGAAATCACGCATATATACTATAGCAGAACGAATGGTTGAACTTGAAGACAAGTTTATTGACTTAGCATTCGGCATCAATGAGATGGAAGGACTTACTTCAGAAGAAGTTAAGAAATACATTCGTTATATTGCAGACAGGCGCCTTATCAGTCTTGGATTGAAAGGTATTTTTAAAGTAAAAAGAAATCCATTACCTTGGGTTGAAGAAATGATTAATGCACCAACGCATACTAATTTCTTTGAGAACAGAGCAACCGACTATGCAAAGGGTGCTACAAAAGGTGATTGGGCAGATGTATGGGGGAAAGCGGCATGAAAAAAATATTAGTATCGTTATTCATCTTATTATCATTTAATGCATTTGCATGGACTCAACGTGCGCCTTTATCACCTCAAGCATGTGCGGTTCATGCGCCTTATGGATTCCCTGTTGTGCAAAATGTTCAGCCAATTTGCAGAGAAGCATATCTTGTTGGATATGATGAACAAGCAAAGATTCCAAAGTTTGTAACATACGAATTAACTCCTCCGAATGCATTGGGTTGTGTAGCACGTACTAATGCATTTGTTGCAGATCAATCAGTACCTAATGGTCCACGTCCAGATGATTATGTTGGCACGGGTTACGACAAAGGTCATGCGGCACCAGATGGTGATTTGTCTTGGGATGTTCAAGTTGAATATGAATCTTTCCTAATGACAAACATGTATCCACAAGCAGGTTCACTAAATCGTGGTGTTTGGAAATTACTCGAAACTTCTGTTCGTGGTTGGGCAGTTCAGCTAAATCAACCTTTTACTATATACGTTGGTGCATTTTATGGTGCTGGTGATAAAACAATTGGGAATGGTGTTGTTGTTCCACATGGTTATTATAAAATTGTAATCAATAATACAACACATGAGGTTGCTGGATGGAAATTTCCGCATGTACCACCATATCCAAATCTCGGAAATGACATGCGTGTATATCGTGTGCCAATCTCAGAAATAGAAAAACAAGCTGGTGTAAAGTACTTATTTCCATCTAAAGCAAAAGAGTTAGAACCTGGTCAAGAATGGCCAGTTGATTTTGGTGCACTAACTAATGTTAAACGTAAAAAGTGTGGATAAAAGGATTAACAAATGAAAAAAATATTAACTGTATTTTTGTTAATGGTGTCTGCTTCATCATTTGCACAGCACCATGGTTATCATCACGGTTATGGACTTAGACCATACAGTTGGATTGGACCTACAATTATAGGTGGTGTCATTGGGTACGAAATCGCACGACAACAACCCATATATGTTCAACAGCAACCAATATATGTTCAGCAACAGCCTGTTATAATTCAACAGTCACCTCAAGTGTGTACTGATTGGAAAGAAATTCAACAATCCGATGGAAGAATCTATCGTGAAAGAACTTGCACTCAATAACCATGTGGCGGCTGTGGGCAAAAGCACTAGGACACAAATCTAGTACATGTGACAAAGAGTCGGACAAAGTTGCAATCATCAGAACATGTATTGTGTTTTGCTATATAATAACGAACCTGTTTATTATAGCAGGCGTTATAAGGCATTGGTAAAACATGGCACACATAGTAGCAAATCTTCCCGCAGTTAAATGCTTTGTACGCAAAGAATTTCTCTATGACTTTGAAAAAGGTCACGGAGAATTAGTTCCTTGCTGGTGGATAAGTATAAAGAGTTTGAGGGGACAAGCATTTCGTATAGAAGCATATTTAAATGAATACGGCGCACTATACGACAAGTTGCCTTTACACGCATTCTGTTGGAAAAAAATAACAGAAGAAATGCCTTTAGATCATTTACAATTGTGGGATTGTTTATCATATGACATTACTGTAATTAAAAAAGCGCAGTTGCAATCTCAAAAATGTAAATTTAAAAGTAAGGCTGGTGACTGGAGATACGGCGAGTACTTGTTTACTGTCGATTCTGCACATCCAGATTTCAATATACTAGATACGGGATTCAGCGAAGATATTGAAGACCATAAATCTTATAACTTTATTAAATGTGACAATGGTCAGTTTGCGGCACAGCCGAACAATAGAATGCTGATTTTAGAACCTAGTAGCAACCCCAAGGAATTAAAAGTTCCTGATTTCAAAGTAGCAACAAAGCGTTGGTCTGTAGAGACTGACGCAAAATGGGCACTTGGAAGCACAAGTACGGTAATGTACGAATAAGGAGAAAAATGACAACATATAACGTATTCTGCGACACATGCGAGGCTGAATATTCAGTAACTCCATTAGTAGGCGGAGATAAAACAACACCAACAAATTGTGCATACTGCGGTTCAACAATAACCGAAGAAACAATTTCAGAAAAAGACGAAGATTGGACAGATGAGGATTGGGACAAATTAATAGAAGATGATGAATGGTCCTCGGAAGACGATAGATGATTATCGCAGGAGTAGATTATTCTCTAACATGTCCTGCAATGTGTGTATTTGATGATGAAGATGGTGAGTTTAGTTTTGAAAAGTGTCATTTTTATTTTCTGACTCAATCTAGAAAATACGATGTGCAATTTAAAAATATAACAGGTAGATTTTTTGACCACGAAGGAATGACTGACGTATTGCGATACGATGGTATTTCAAATTTCTTCATTGACAGATTGTTAGAAACAGATAAAGACTGCCATGTATTCCTAGAAGGTTATTCCATGGGATCAAAAGGCAGAGTGTTTAACATTGCCGAGAATGCTGGTATTCTAAAATACAGACTATGGTTGTTTGCCGTAGAGTGTACAGAGATACCACCAACAGTACTTAAGAAATATGCTACTGGTAAAGGTAATGCAAATAAAGAACGAATGCAAGAAGTCTTTGAGGAATTTAATGACATTCGTTTAAAAGACGAACTACATATGACTGAGAAGCAATGGAATCCTTCTTCCGACTTAATTGATGCATATTGGTTATGCAAATATGGGGTTGACAAGTTGACATCCGAAACAAAGTAGAGTATACTCTATATTATAATAGAAAGTGATAATCATGGAAGAAGAAAAACTTAGTTCGTTGTTTGGTCTAGATGATGACAAAAAACCTAGACAACCAAAAATAATTGGACAATTACACACACTATATTTGTGTGGCGAATTAAATTCGCCTAATGAATACGTAGAGTGGTTTGAAGTTATTAGAAACGCAAATGAAACTGACATAATTAAAATTCACATCAATTCTCCTGGTGGTAATTTATTTACTGCTGTGCAGTTGATGCGTGTTATGGCAGAGTCTCAAGCAAACATCATTGCATCAGTAGAAGGTGCATGTATGTCAGCCGCAACAATGATATTCTTAGCCGCAGATGGTTTTGAAATATCAGAAAACTCCATGTTCATGTTTCACAATTACTCTGGTGGCACTATCGGCAAGGGTGGTGAAATGTATGATAATATCATGTATGAACGCAAGTGGTCAGATAAATTCATGCGAAGTGTCTATTCTGGATTCTTAACAGACGATGAAATCAAATCCATGTTAGAGAATAAAGACATTTGGATGGATCCCGAAGAAGTATTCAAACGTTTAAATAAACGTGGTGAAGATATAATGAAAGCATCTGCGCCTAAAAAGCCTAGAGCCAAACCTGTGCCTAAGAAGGCGCCCGTTAAAAAAGTGAGGAAGACAAATGAGTGATGGTGTATTTTTAGTATCGTCAGCAATTCATGCAAAGCATGGTGTGTATGATACTCAAACAAGACTTGAACAAACTATTGAAACATGTAAGTCTATTAGAAACAAATGTGATGCAGATATCATTGTACTAGATGGTGGCTATGAAGATATCACAGAAAAAGAACGTGAGATACTATCACAATACATTGATAGATTTTATACTTTTTCTGATGCTGAAAACATTCAACAACTTCAACAAGTTCCTAATCACGACATTGTTAAGAACATGATTGAAATTATTATGTATGGTTCTTTCTTTGATAAAGCTATTGACGATGGTTGGCGTGAAAAGTATAAACGTATCTTTAAGATGAGTGGGCGTTATATATTGAATGATGATTTCAATTATGATAAACACATGCAAGCGGTAGATAAAATTATTGTTCGTGGTCCATTCACAAGTCAATTCAGACAAGAAATCACAGGTGGTGTATCACTACAATATATGAGTCGTTTGTGGAGTTTTGATGCATTCTTGCTTCCATACGTTAGAGACCTTTATACTGACATGTTTAATCATATGACAGAGCGATTGAACGCAAAGGGGTATATTGATATTGAACATTTATTGTTTCATCATCTTGATCCCATACTGATTGAGAACATTGGTAAACTTGGTGTAGAAGGAAACATTGCGCCAAATGGAGCGAGGGTATCAGATTGAACTATAAGATTTTTCAGATTTGTTTTGAAGACAGACAGATTGCTTTAGTTGATTCTTTGTTAACACCATTTGATAATACTTCAAATGAACATCCAGAGTTGCGTGAGTTTCATTCGTTCAATCGTATCATTGACGAAGGCTTTGCAGATGACTTAGACGCATGGGGTGTGTTTGGTCCTCGGTGGCAAAGCAAGATGCGTTATGAAGCTAACGTAATCAAAGATGCTATTGATGAAAATGAAGGATTTGATGTTTACATTTTCAATCATGCTAGAGTACAGAATGCACTAACTGCGAACGTGTGGGAACAAGGTGATTATTTTCATCCAGGAATTAAACAAGTTGTTCGTTCTGCATTTATTGCCGGTGGCTATGATACCAATGCACTTGATAATGTAATGACAGATTCAACTTGCTATTGCAGTTACTTTGTTGCAACAAAAGCATTTTGGATAGAATACATTGCATTCTTAAAAGATATTAAAAAACATCTTGAAGAATTAACTGGTGAAGATGCAGAAATTTATCATGGTAGCGCAAACTATAGCAGAGACCCAAATCTGAATATGTTTCCGTTTATTGTTGAACGACTATTCTCTACGTTTCTTCAAATGAAAGAATATAAAGTCTATAGTCAGCCATACGATTATAGCGTGTATCAAAATCAAATTAATGATTTTAGCAAAGTATTAGAATCATTGTATGGTATCAAGCGCATGATTGTCGAACGACAATCACAAGAACTTTTTGAACATTGGAATTTATTAAGATTGTATTTTGCAAAGACGCATCCTGATTTGTTTAACTTGGATTAGTTTTATGATTATTGATTTGTTTCGCCCTACTATAGAATGGATAAAAGATGACTTTAAGTCTAACAGGATTCGCTTTTTTATTGAGTTGCTTGCTTGGGCTATTAGTGTTGGTTGCAGTATTACTATGGCAATCACAGTCCCAAACCCTCCGCTTCTTGCTCTTTATCCCGTTTGGATCACTGGCTGTGCTTTGTATGCTTGGGCTTCTTGGACTAGGAAATCTTTTGGCATGTTGGCTAACTATCTACTGTTGACTACAATTGATACCATAGGACTAGTGAGGATGCTTACCGTTTGACTTTCCATAAAACTTGAGTTATAATGAATGTATTCGTTTAAGGAGTAAACATGGAAAACAAAACTTGGACTATAGAATTGCAAGAAGATCCTGAGACAGGTGACTTGATTCTTCCATTGAATGATGATATACTAGAAGGAACTGGTTGGCAAACTGGTGATAGTCTTGAATGGATTGACAATAAAGATGGAAGTTGGACTATGAAGAAAATTGAAACACAATGGGTGCTTGTTGAAACTGTATCTATGTTTCGTCAACGATACATGGTAGAAGTACCTGTTGGCACAGACCAATACGGTAAAGACAAAACAGATTGGGCACTTGATACAGTTACACTAGAAGAAGCCAAAGAATTTTCGCAAGAACACTTAGGCGAAACTATCGTGTCACATCGTGTCGTGACTAAAGAAGAAGCACTTGCATTGTGCGATAAAGACAATGACTACGCAAGAGTATGGAATGATGAATTGAAAGTTAAAACGTTTTTCACAACAATGGAAGAACATATTCGGGAGAATAATTATGACGCTACCTGATGAAAGATATCGTGCGTTACGATGTGGGCATCAAATGCTTTTAGATTTGTTGAACCCCAAAATAACGCCTAAAGTTCCAAAGTACATTCGTCAACGTGCATATGGTGTTCTAAGGCATTATCCAAGTTCATATGATTTTACAAAGATCGTAGAAAGATTGCCTGAAGACTATGCAGTCTCTAGTCAATTTGTGAAGGTGACGAATGAAAACGAAAACTGAAAATGAAGTTGTACATTTTCTAAAAGAGTTATTGCATCCCGAAGGATTTGGATGGGCAGTAACCTCTGAGATTAGTAGAGAATCAAAACGTCTTTTAATTATGATAGAAAGTGAAAGTAGCAATGAGCAAGATTCAACAATTCGGCAGACCGCATGAAACGTTTGACCCTGGCAACAAAAAACATAGAAAGATTTTCCATGATGTAATGCAGTATCGGACTTGGGGTAGATCGCCAATTTGTTTTTGGGCAGAAGATGATTCATCTGGTTCTAATAGTTTGATGGATCAATGTATTAAAGCAATGGGAAGATATTATATGGAGAAAGAATTTGGGCAACTACATAATGATGATCCATTTATATCTGGCGAAACAATTCGTGATCGTCCTAACCCGCATCCATACATTTACACTAGAAAATCAACTATAGCATGAAAGTATACATCAACAATTACAAGCATCATTGGCTTTCCCCATATCACATTCTAAAGTTTGTTTGCTTTTGGGAAAAAGATGATAGCATCTTTTACAATCTTGAAGATAAACCTGATGCACCTTACGAAAAGTGGGTTAATCGTTTAGATCCTATCTGTAAAGTTATGGCAAAAGTTGCAGATTTTTTTGATCCTAAGATTGACTATGTGAAGATTGACTATTGGGATACTTGGTCTATGGATCACACTCTCGGTCAAATTGCTTTGCCTATGTTGAAACAGTTGAAAGATAAAAAGCATGGTGCGCCTTTTGTTGATGATGAAGATGTGCCAGAAGAATTAAAGTCTACTTCAGCACCAACAAAAGAAAATGAATGGGACACCGATGATAATCATTTCAAGCGTTGGGATTGGGTCATGGATGAAATGATTTTTGCTTTTGAACATCACATCAATAAAGAGTGGGAAGAAGCATATCGTAGCGGTGTTATGGATCATAAATCAGTTGCTTGTGAGTGGTATGAAAACGGCAAAGCTAAAATGTTCAAATTAGAAGATGGTCCGAATCACACATACAAGTGTGATTATGAAGGTATGAAAGTTGTTGAAGATCGTATTCAAAATGGCTTTAAACTATTCGGCAAATACTATCAAGCACTTTGGGATTAATTCTATGCTAAATACTCCTATGATAATCATAGGAGATAGCAATGGACTTTTTTACGGAAGATGCAGTAAGACAGTTGATACCTAAAGTAAAAAACTTTGACGAATGGTATAATAATTTACTGAATATATTGCCAGAATACGATATAGATACACCGCATAGAGTTGCGGCATTCATGGCACAATGTGGACATGAGTCTGGTGGCTTTACTTTGATGCAAGAGAATTTGAATTACTCTGCTAAAGGTTTAGTTGGCACATTTAAGAAATACTTTCCTACTGAAGCCCAAGCAAAGTTATATGAACGTAGACCAGAAATGATTGCTAATCGTGTATATGCTAATCGTATGGGCAATGGAGATGAAGCATCTGGAGAAGGTTGGTACTTTCGTGGTAGAGGCATTGTACAGATTACAGGAAAGAACAATTACACTAAGTGTTCGCAATCATTGTTTGAAAGCAATGTGTTAGTTGAGAATCCTGATTTGTTACTTGAAACAGAGTATGCTACTCACTCTGCTTGTTGGTTTTGGTCTGCCGCTAGACTAAATGAACTAGCAGATATTGGAGATATGAAGACAATGACAAAACGAATCAATGGTGGGTTCATTGGCTTAGAAGACAGAATCAATCATTACAATCATGCGATTGAAATTTTAACTTAAAAGGGCGATAATCATGTTTAAAAAAATTAAAGAATTTTTCACAAATAGCAAACCAGCAGTAGAGGCAACTCAAGAAGTTCCTTTGACTGTGGTAGATGTTGCAGTTAAAAACATCAAAGAAACTACAGAGTCAATAACTGCTACGGTTCAAGTTACACCAGCCACAACACCAGTAGCAGAAGCAACATCTGCGCCAGCAAAAGAACAAGCATGGACTAAGAATCCTCCTGCGGCTATTGCTAAACCCAATAGGCAAAAGCAACAGCCTGCTAAAGCAGTTACTGCACCTAAGAGAAGAAAACCAGCGCCAAAATAAATGCGCTGTTATCTGCCTATATATACCTTTGGTTCTCTTTCTCGCTGTCGTTGACGTTCACTCTTAGGAAATAACTCATCACCGTATTGAGGATATTTTTGTTGTCTATCGTATGCAACCCACATAAACATTGCGCCCATAGTAAATATTACTATTAAAATAACCAGACCTATTATAGCATCTTGCCTTAACTGTTTCATCTGTGCGGCTCTTCTTTTTGATTGCACTTCTTCTGCTCTCATCTTAATTGTCATAAGTATTTTTTGTTCTTTACCCATAACTTTCATCATCTCTTCTACTTCAGTATACAAAGCACCTAACTCAGGTGGGCTTTGATACACCATCAATTCACGTAATTCGGTCCCCATTTGTTCCAATTGTTTTTTCATCAGAACACGCTGTAACGCACGTTTACCTAAACTGTCATCACCTTCATATAACTCCTCTTTACTTCTACGTTCTTCTTCTGCAAAGATAGCCATGCATTTATTTAAGTTATCATAGTATGTGCCAAGATGATTTCCAATTTCTGTATAGATGCCAACAGTTTCACCATCACGTTTGTTTAATTCTATAACACGATTTTTTTCTCCTATGTAAGCATTACGTTGCGTAATTGTTGCTGGCTTGTCTTTATGATTGTTATGAAATTGTTCATCTAAATCTTTGAGTACTGCTTTAATATCACCAGCCGCACCTTTAATATCTTTGTATAGTTGGCATCCTTTTTTAACCGCTGACACAGCGGCATTAGCCATGGCAAATAGTGTGATTGGATCCATTTTAATTAAACGTAAAAATCTATAGTGCTGACATTGTATATTTCCATGCGTATGTGATTCTCATGTGATCTTTTTGAATACAAATCATACAAATAATCTCTAAGATGTATTTTTTCAATTAATTGTTTATTGTATTCTTCCCACTTTTGTTCATTTTTTTTCGCATGAACATCGGCTAATATGCCATCTACATTTGAGTAACTTGGTGGTACTATCGGAAACCATGTTATTCCGTCCATTATGATTTTTCTTTTCGTTCTCTTTCCTCAGCCCTAGAAAAATAATAAAGAAGTTTCCCTCGCAATTCTGCTGAGTCGGATGCACCACCCCATTCGGCAAGACGATTCCAAATTATAACAAGTTGTTTACTGTCACACTTGTTTCCATTTGTTGTTAACCATGATGATAATTGTTGATGTCGTAATCCGGGATCATGTATTGAATATGCAATTTTATAAAAATTAGATACCAAACAGGTGTTGGTATCTGTAGCAACAATATTGCCTATGCAATCATCACATTGTTCACTTAAACTTGATATACTCAGAAATGATAATATAAATGCTATTATCCATTTCATCGTGACATTTCAGAAGATGCTAGATTAATTCTAGTTTTCACTACATTTAAGTCTGCGGGTTCTGTTTTAAAACCAACTGCAACATATCCATCAAAGTCTCCAATCTCTGGAGGAATACCACCACGACAAATAAATGTAGCACCTTGCTTGGCTTCCCACTCTGAGGACTTACTAGTTACATCTAGTTTATCGCAAATAACCTCTCCGTTAAGCATACCAATAATTGCGGCATTACGGCCAGGATCTTTATTAAACAAACTAGAAATTAATCCGTCTAAAGAGTTGTCTCTGCCTTTAGCACCGAAGGCCAACATTGTTGTTCTTGTATTAACTACTAAACTTGCTTTGTGTACTACAACAGATACAGCCTCCAAATCTTTTTGTAGAGTAACAGCAACAGGAATAAGATGATTTACTTCTTTGAGATTAGTTACTTTACTTGACTGAGTAATTGCATTTAGAATAACTGTTCTACTATCCCATGCAAAGTATCCAAAAAAGAATACACTTGCAAGTAAGATTACTTCAAACAATTTAAAAGGTGTATCAACCCACTTAATTAGATCAATAGCTTTATCTAACATTGACGATGCGGATTTTGTAGCACCACTCACATCAACACTAATTACTGATGCTGGTGCAGGTGATACTTTTTTAACTGTTCTTTTTACTGGTGCCTTTTTAACAGGTGTTGCTTTTTTTGTTGCTGGCTTTGCTATAACTTTTTTTGTTACCACGACAACCTCCTTCTAATGTGTCAACATATTTATGGTAAACCAAGTTTTCGGCAATTATCAGAGGCGGATTTTGTTGTTTTTGAGCAACAAAGCCAAAATAACCCTTGACTTGCTGTCCCATTGTGGTATACTAGTCATATGACATTGAGAAAGAAACGATCCGACAGAAACCATGTGCTGTATAAAGTTACATGTGTAGATACTGGCGATTCATATGTTGGCTTGACTGTTGCACAGGGACAAGCCTACGTCCGTTCGGTCAAAATCCGTTGGCAAAAACATGTGAGTCGTGCGAAGTGCGAAAACAAAAACTGGGCAATGTGTAATGCATTGCGTGAGTTGGCTGGTGCCGCATGGCAATATGAAGTCCTTGAAGTGATTCGTGGGCGTAAACCCGCACACCAACGTGAACGAGAATTGATTGCCGAGTTTGAACCATCTTTGAATACATTTTGACATGCCATATATGGTGTGTTATACTGTTTAAAGTAACATATAGGAGTGCTTATGACAAATTTCAAAACCGATAATCTTGCATTATTTTTTGGTATATTATTTGCCATTGTAACTGCGGTTGCGATTGGTTCAATTTTTACCATCATGTCAATCAATGTAATTTTCGGAACTAATATTCCAGTTAGTATGGAAACTATTTCTGCAATTACTTGGTTGACTATTGCAGTTGGTGGAGTAATGAAAGGAAGTAAACAATGAAAAGAATCTTAGCGGTTGCAGTTACTGCATTAATTGCAACATGTGCATTTGCCGATGATATTGTTAATTATCAAATTGTGCAAGTCATTAAAGTTGATCCAATTGGAAGTATGAAAGCAATTTCAATGCCTAGAATGTCATGTACCAACGTTGAACCAATTGAAGGTGCGGGTGCGCCCGTTCAAACGCAACAACAAAAATGTGTAACATATAGTGACAGAGAGTTTCGCTATAATGTTACTGCATTCAATGTGACATTTGAATATCAAGGACAAATTCGTACAGTTAAAATGAATTACGATCCTGGTAATGCAATTAGAATCAAGACAGTAACGAAAGTTTATGCTGTAGAATAAACTATGAAAAAAACATGTACGCTACATAGTATAGTGACAACTTTATTTTTGTGTAATTTTGCACAAGCTGGAGTTGTTCTTGTAGAAGATTCGTCAATCAAAGACGGCTACTATATGGCAAAAGTGATAAATGTGAAACCTATTATAGAAAAGGTACCGTACATGACTACAAAAAATTATTGTCAAAAACAATATGGAATAACACACTATTCGGGACCAGGAACTAATACTCTAGTCTTGGGTATGACGCCTCCGCTTTCAACCCCTATATGTAAACTTGTCAATGAGCAAGTATATCAAAGTGTTGTCAAAGGATATCAAGTAACATATGATTTTAAGGGTACACTTAAAACTGCAATTTTAAATAATGAACCAAGTGAATTTGTGCAGGTGTATAATGCCCCATGACGTATTATGTTTATGGTGCAGAGGGAAGCAGAACAACCAATAAAGTTGAAACGCTGTTGACAGTCTGTAGACGCCAATATAAATTATTCATATTGGGTCAAGATTATTCAATAGAACAATTGAGGATATTAGTTCCAGAAACTAATTTTGTTCCTCACATATATCACGATGCAAAATACATTGGCGGTATTAAAGAACTATACGATTATTTGTATAGTGAAGTAAAAATGGAAAAACAATTTCAAAACGAAACCCGAGAATAAAACTTGACAATTGATTGGATTATGAGTATACTAGAGACATTGAATGGAAGACATTTTTAACATGGAGAACTTTGATATGACAACTTTTAATTATTCAACAACTACGCCAAAAGAACAAAAAGCATTTCGCAAGTGGCTTGTTAGCCACCTCAAATTTGGTCCTGTGACTGTTGACTTTCTGAAAAAAGATGGTACAATGCGTACTATGAAATGCACATTGCAGGAATCTGCAATCCCAACATACGAAAAGAAAACCGAACGTGTTCGCAATACTTCAACTGACGAGGCAATCTCTGTGGTTGACTTAGAGAAAAACGAATGGCGTTCTTTCCGTTACGATTCTGTTAAATCTGTATCATTTACAATAGGTGAATAAATTATGAAATTTTCCAAGATCAATCCTGGCGCTGACGCACAAGCCTTTGGCACAGAACCTTCTTGGACCAATCAAGATGAAATCAGTAATCTTAAGGTTGCTGAAATTCGTGCATTGAATTGGTATAATTATTTTTGTGATAGCAAGCAAGCAAAAACATTTGTTGTCGAATACATGGCTAGCATTGGTCGATCAAAGGAAGAAATTTCTTTAGTCGCATCAAGTGACGCATCTATTCCAGTACAACTTGGTTGGGTAGCACGTATGATGTGCATGGGATATAATCCATCCGACACATTCAAAAATTTCTTTGTCAAAGAGTTTAAAACTGTCATTGAGACCGCAAAGAAAACCAAAAAAACAAAAGCACCTATTGTTGCATCAACTGCACCAATCGTGTCTATTCAAGACAGAATTCGTGAAAAGGCATCGGAAGAAGTCGGAGAGATTGAAGGACTTGTTGATGAGTTTATTGCTGGTGGATGTAAGTTTGCACCAGACATGGAATCATATCTAAAAGGTAAAGAATTATCTTCCGTTGTGCAGAAAAAAATGTGTGAAGTGTTCATTAAACGTTCTAAAGAATTTGAAGACGTTATGAATACATCCGATGCTGATATCAAAGAGGCATATTCTAATTTCAGTAAAGTACAATTGCGTAAGATTAAAGAATTCTACGATGCGATTGTTGCTGAAACAAATCGTGGTGCAGAAAAGAAACCTACACGTAAAGCACGTAAAGTAAAAGAGAAACCTGCAAGTGTGATTGCCGCTAAAGTGCAATACATGAAAGATTTCGCTGAGTTGAATTTAAAGAGTGTTCTACCTGAAAAGATTATTGGTGCAAATCAAGTGTGGTTGTACAATACCAAAACAAAATTGCTTGGTATGTACAATGCTGACAATGCAAAAGGTCTGACAATCAAAGGTACAACAATTCAAAACTTCAATGCTGAAACATCCATTGGCAAACGTTTGCGTAAACCTGAAGTGACTATTAAACAAGTACTTGATGGTGGTAAGATCGTATTGAAAAAATTGTTAGATGGATTGTCTACCAAGCCTTCCGAGTTGACAGGGCGCATTAACTCTGATACAATTATTGTTAGATTAATAAATTAAGAAAGACTGTATGGCAATCGTTACTACAAGTGAGGTGCATGATCGTGTTAGTCATTGTGAGGCACTTCAAGATGAAATTGAAATCTTGAAGAGTCGAATAGAAGAACATGATACTGGAAATATTCATACCGCAATCTCGGTGCTTGAATCCAGAGTCAAGGAACTATCCAGTTGGATTGTTCAGAACTATTGAGAATATAAAATGATTTTGATTGACTTGAATCAAGTGATGATTTCCAATCTGATGATGCAGATAAATTCAAATGCATCAAATGTAATTGATGAAAATATGGTACGGCATATGGTGCTGAATAGCATTCGCATGTACAATATGAAATTCAAAGATGACTATGGTGACATTGTTATCTGTTGCGATGACAAAAAGTATTGGCGCCGTGATTACTTTCCATACTACAAAGCTGGTCGTAAGAAAGACAGAGAGGCATCTCCGTTTAATTGGAATTTAATTTTTGAAACGCTAAACAAAGTGCGTGACGAAATCAAAGAATACTTTCCGTACAAAGTGATTCAAGTTGATAAGACAGAAGCCGATGATGTTATTGCTACGTTGACACACAAGTTCGGTGTTCCGCTTAAGAACAGTACTACCGAAAAGATTCTGATTCTGTCTAGCGACAAAGACTTTATGCAATTGCAGAAGTTCGCTAATGTAGAACAGTATAGCCCAATGGGTAAGAAGTTCTTGCGTACTAACAATCCAGAAGCCTTTCTGAAAGAACACATTATTCGAGGCGACAGAAGTGATGGCATTCCCAATTTCATGTCTTCCGATGATACATTTGTCGTAGAAGCCAGACAAAAACCTGTAACTGAGAAAAAGCTAAATAAGTGGTTAGAAGAAGAACCAAGGTCTTTTTGTGATGATGTGATGTGGCGTAATTACAAACGAAACGAATTACTGATTGACCTATCTAAGATTCCGACTGAGTATCAAGAGAAGATTCTTGATGCCTATGAAAATACCCCTAAACGTGGTAGGGAAAAACTACTTAACTATTTTATCCAAAACCGCATGAAGCAGTTGATGGAACATATACAGGAATTTTAAAATGGCTATTGATATTAGTAAGATGACTTTGCCCGAGTTGCTACAACATGTTGCAGAATTACCGGCGGCTAAAAAAGCAAACTCATTAAAGCAGATTGCAAACTTGACACCAGAATTGAAAACGGTGTTGCAATACACGTTTCACAAAAACATTGTATTTGAATTACCAGCTGGAGTACCTCCATACAAACCTATGGAAACTCCAGGTAATTGGGGACACAATCGTCTTCCAAAAGAATTGAGAAAGTTTCAGTATTTTCTAAAAGGTAGTACTTTGAATCCCATCAAACGTGAATCAATTTTTATTGAGGTTCTTGAAACAGTTTCTCCAGAAGAGGCTAAACTAGTTTTGATGATGAAAGATAAAAAACTTACGTACAAAGGCATCAATCGAAAACTCATCGAAGAAGCATTGCCTGAAATCTTGCAGGGAGAATCAGAGTAACAAAATGGCAAAGACAAAGAAATATTCCAGTTTCCGTGACTTCTATGAAGACGAGGATAGAGCAAGGAAACCGAAGTTGAACGAATCTAAAAAACAAAAAGATAAGTTCAAGCACCAAACAAAGTTTATCGACCCACAAAATCTTAAAGAAGATGATTGGGACGAATTTGAAGAATTTGATGAATTAAAATAACTGAGTAATATATTATGATTTTGAGTATTGATACTGGAGAACATTTAGGCTGGTTTTCATGGTCTAACGCATATGATCGTATGGACTGTATAAGCGAGGGAATATATGCTTATTACTTTGGTGAAGATAAACCAGACAAAGATGTTATGCCTTTTGAATTAGAAGACACATTCTATATTGGTATGGCGTGTGGATCATACCACGATATAAAAAATAGAAAAACTTGGAATGGAGTGAGAAAAAAACATTTACAAAAAAGACTCTTGGATCACAATGCATATTTGTCCACGTTACTTGAAGAACCTCTCAATATGGATAAATTGTCAAAGGAAAACAAATTAGAAATAAAAAAATCTAAAATGTATTTTGAACATTTTTCTCCGCCATTGTATCCTCAATGTCAAAGATGGGTTAGCATTACTCTTCCACCTAAAGATTGTAAAACTGTTTCACTAAAATCACATGTGCGTACTGTTGAAGAACGATATACTTTAGAATATATAAACCGTTTTGATAATTTGCCTTTGTTAAATTTCGATCAGATATATGAATCGGATCGTCAAAGAAATTCATATTCAAATCGTATAATGAGTTCGCCTAGTATTTTAAAATTTTGTGAGTAAATTATGAAAAATGAATTGGATGAAGCACTAGTTGCAAAGTACCCAAAGATTTTTAAGTATCGTCATGCACCGATGACACATACTGCTATGTGTTGGGGTTTTGATTGTGGTGATGGTTGGTACAACATCGTTGATGTATTGTGTGGAAACATTCAACATCATGTAGATCAAAAACGTAAAACCCGTGCAAGAGCATTACGATTTAATCGTGCATTGAAACGTGCATTGGCTGGCGACATACGTCCACTTCAAATGCATTTCACCTTTGGTAATAAATCAGAACCCGATAGTTTTGGAATTGAATGGGCAAATAAAGCAATTGAAAACGCAGAGTTCAAAGAAGTTCCTCCATACATACCATACATCACAGCAAGTCAAGTGAAAGAGAAGTTTGGCGGATTGCGATTCTACACAAATGGTTATAACGATGTGATTAGTGGAATGATTAGCATGGCTGAGTCCATGTCATATCGCACATGTGAAGTGTGTGGTAATCCTGGTCGTTCAAATAACTACGGATGGATTTCAACATTGTGCGATACACACCGACTGGAACGTGGCGAAGACTTGCCGCAAAACGAGGAAGATGAAATAGAAGACGCCTAAAACCGCCGTCTGGGACGGCGTAGACCGTTCGGTGTACTGACACCCCTCCACAGCCTTAAAAACCGCCCAAAACCGGTTCTAGGGCTGTTGTTTTTTCCCCACAAGTGTTGTATTTTTGCACAAAGTGAAAATAACCGTTGACGTACCCACCAAACCATGTATAATAGATTCTGTAGCGAGTGAGATTAATAGGAGATTTAAATGCTTACAGTTTTGATGATTTTTGCAGTAATGGTTTTGTTCGGTGCCGCTGTTAGTGGTTCTGTTAAGACCCTCGGTTAATTGATAAAGGAAATGAAAATGATTGACGGATTTAACGAATACCTCGAATGCATCAAAGCTGACTACATCAAGTGGCAAGGTGCAACACCCTCCGAAAACCAAAAGGCAATGGCGCAAGATTTTTGCGATGGTCTGACATTCGAAGTTGGATCAAAATATATTAAAGTGATTAGTGGTCGCAAAGGTAGCGGTCGTTCCGTTCATTCCTTTGTGTGTCTCCGTGACATGGGCAAGTTCACCAAAGGCGACATTTTGAAAGCCGCTGGTTGGGCAAGTCCTGCTAAGAATTTTGCCCGTGGAAACACGATGGCACGGACTTTCCAAAACGTTCGTTGGACTGGTGCTTGTTGAATACCAAAGTATTCAGTTGCAAAAATACAACAGAATCGAAAATAGTTGTTGACAAGTATGCCGATTCTGTTATACTAGAGTCTAGAGATTGAAAAAGAAAAGGAAATTTGAAATGCGTACAAAGACTTACATTCAGGGCTTCAAGAATTCACAAAAAATTCGTGTGATGTTTGACGGAATTGGTGTCTACACCACCGTTGCTGGTGTTGCTAGTGTGTTTGCTACATACACCCATTCACAAGCGGCTAATGATGCTTTGCTCCGTTTGTCTTACATGCGTTACATGGCGCAAAAAGATGGTGCGTTAGTTCCCACTGGTCTTGGTATGACAAGTTACAATACCAGCCAAGTTGGTACACAAGTTCAAATTGATTTGATTTAAGGAAATAAAATGACTACATTGACACATGATATATCTTACGGAATGTTTAGCGAAGTTGGCAACTTAGCCGTTCACGGTATTGTTGTTGCCGCAGTAACAATGAACCTGACATGGCCAGAAACTTACAAGTGTCTCAACATGTTAGCCAAAAATGATTACAACAAATTTGGTGAAGCGATGGACACTACAGTTCGTGAATGTGTCTACAATACTTGTGGTTTTACTTCTGACTTTTATGGTGCTTAATATGAAAATCGAAACAGCAATTGGTATTCTGAATAAAGAGCGTGAATTTTTAGGTATGGGTTTCTTGGAGTTGTTGCAAGATATCCAGAAGTATGGTAAGATGATTTACTCTGAAAAGACTATGGAAGCATTCGAGCGGTTCATGGTTGATGGTCGCAAGATGTTTGCACCTGTTGCGGAATAACAACACTACCAAAAATAGTTGTTGACTTATCCACCCAACCTGTTAAACTAGAGTCTGTTGATTGATAAAGGACATTGAAATGAAAACAGCAAACGAACAAACCCTTTGGGAAATCCAAGCATACGGTGCTAAGAAATCCGAAATTCTTGAGTCTGTAACAGATTCAATCAGTTTCAAATTTTCTGGTCCTGGCATGGTGATTTCAAGTTATCTTTCCGATGCACAGGAAGTGATGCAGTCTGGTAGTGAACGTGCGTTGAATGATGCACGGCAGTATATCAATATTGCAAAAATGTTGATGATGGAATTTGAATTGGGTTTTACACCTCGCTAAGGAATAAATATATGATGATAGTTATCCGCACTCAGTACCACGAAAATTATGGCGCACATGATTGGGATGGTGAAGGTGAGTGCCCTCAGTATTGGAAAGCAAAAGGCGGTTCCGAGTATAAGATACTTGACGTTCCCCTTAACATAGACTATAATGAGTTTGTGAAGTTTGCATTGAGTGGTATTGAAACTGATACAGATTATTCTAGTGAGTACATGACTGATTGGTCTATGGAAAGTGACGATTACCTTTCGTGGTTTGAGAAATCTCAGTTACAGTTTGATGGTGCTATCACCAGCAAAGAACCCACAATGACGTATCAACAAGTTTTGGATAAACAAAAGGAACTAGCATGAGTAAAATGAGCGAGTTGGCTATGGAGATTGAAGAGTTGTATTTACAAGGCTACAATGAATTCACGATTGCAACAATGCTTAGTATACCAGTAGAATTGGTAGATGGTTTTTTTGCAAATTTTTCAGATATAGATTATAATGATAGCATGGACGGAGATTTTGATTCCGCTATGGCTTCAGCAGGATATGGAACCGATGAGGATTATGGAAGTTATGGAGAGCCTGAATTTTAAATTGTCAAAAACAAAACCACGTAACATGGTAGCGAAGGACTTGCGTAGCCCTAAGTATCGTATGCGTGTGGTTGAAGACAAACGTAAGAGAGAACCTAAGTACAAGGAACATTATGTATATTGATGGTATGGGTCCAAGACAATCGATGGCTGTTGAAATTTTAGATACAGTTCGATTTGGTGGACTAGACAAGATCAAAGGTGCTAATGGGTATGCCAAGAAAAAACTTGACAACGGTGATGCTTATGTGGTACCATTTGGACTCAATAAAAAATTATTTGGTGCAGTAGTAATTTCTGCTCCAAAAAGGCTATATATTACATATAGATTGAACAGTAAAGATAAAACTGTGCGAATGACTAACGCATGGGAAGTGAAACGATTCTTGGTGAAGCAATTCATTCAGAATACGTAAAAGTGATTTAAAAGGTTAAATAATGAATAGTGTTGAAAAAGAAGTTTTACTAATTGCACAAGAAGAATGTGCCGAAGTGACACAGGCAATCAGTAAAGTTTTTAGATTTGGTTTAGATGGTGAACACAATGGTGCATCTAACCGAGACAGATTGACAGAAGAAGTTGGTGATTTATTTTGTATGATTCAGTTGATGATTGAAACAGGTATCATTAACATTGATGACGTAGATAAAGCATCCGCAAACAAGAAAGCAAAACTCCAGAAATGGTCTAATATTTTTAACGAAGAAACAGTAAACTAAAATGAATTTAATATCGAAACTCTCAACAAGAAATTATATGCCGATTACGTGGCAGAGTATTTCTCGCTCAGAGAAATCCGATTGCCACGCACCAGTGATGGGGGCTTGTTATACCTGAGGACCATAAGTCCAAAGAGAATACAAAGACAAGCCCCCTAGAGACTGAAAACTCTAGGGGGTTTTTCTTTGTGTATATCATCGAATATATTACAAACGTTCTTTAACAATTTGCATCCATATTTTTTATGTTGGGGGTTAGTGTAGCGGTAGCACACCAGACTTTGACTCTGTTAGCACAAGTTCGATCCTTGTACCCTCTGCCAAATAAAAGGTGACATAGCACAGCGGTAGTGCAATTGCTTCATACGCAATCGGTCGTTGGTTCAAATCCAACTGTCACCACCAATTTGGGGGTATAACTCAACGGCTAGAGTAGCTGGCTTTTAACCAGTAAATCCGAGTTCAATTCTCGGTGCCCCTACCAGTTTTCTTTGGTGTGACCTTAGTGTCAGCGGTTAGCACCTCGGATTGTGATTCCGATAGCATGGATTCGAATTCCATAGGTCACCCCAAAGAAAATTGCCTTGTTAACTCAGCGGTAGAGTGTCTCCCTTACAAGGAGAAGGTCGGCAGTTCGATCCTGTCACAAGGTACCAATTCACTTGATGCTAGGCAAGTTAAGGCCTAGCAGTCCTATCCCAAGGATCACTTGCGCTAGAACGCAAGGCCGATGAGCATTGAAAGCCCTACCACGGGTGCCAATGGACGATAAATTGGGAAGCAATAGTTAGTAGTGGGAGATGAAAATCGAAATTAATCCCGGATAGTTAAATGGTATAACGTAGGCTTGATAAGCCTTTATCGCAAGTTCGATTCTTGCTCTGGGAACCAAATGCCCTCTTACTCCAATTGGTAGAGAGATCGGTCTTAGAAGCCGTAAAGTCTCAGTTCGAATCTGAGAGAGGGCACCAAATGTTTTTATGCGCCTTTAGTAAAATGAATATTACACAACGCTACGAACGTTGAAGTGGGAGTTTGATTCTCTCAGGGCGCACCAAGTTATGGAAGTGTGGTCGAGTCCGGTTTATGGCACTAGTCTTGAAAACTAGCGAACAGAAATGTTCCGTGAGTTCGAATCTCACCGCTTCCGCCATATAGAGAGTTGCCTGAGTGGTTAAAGGAGCAGTTTGCTAAACTGTCATTGCGAAAGCGGTGCATGAGTTCGAATCTCATACTCTCTGCCAGTGTTAATAAAAAACAACAGTTACCAAAAATAGTTGTTGACAGGAAATGTTTAGAGTGTTATACTCTATTCATAGATTGAGAAATCAATCAAATGTTCTTTAAAAAATTATGCACCTATCGTCTAACGGTTAGGACGGCGCCCTTTCAAGGCGCAAACGAGGGGTTCGATTCCCCCTAGGTGTACCAGATTTAATTACATTGGTTACCAAGCCAGTAGGTAATTTAACAAGTGAGAACCAGTTGACGGACTGGCACTTCTAGATTACATGAACGAGCGAATCACGCTGGAACAACTTGGTCTGTAATGTGGTTGACAAGCAAATCCATGGACGACATGGTAGGGCAGGTTCAAAACTGTTATTTTTGTCAATCATCCAGTGTAATTAAATGTGGTATTAGATTAGTTGACGTAAGCCATGGGCAATCGTAACGCCTGAGTAACTGCGTACATAAACGGTAAGGTGGCCACTAATTCCGTTGAGCGTAGCAAATAGTGCGTCAACTAATCTAATACCATGGAGATGCCGCCGTAATGGTATGGCAGGAGACTGTAAATCTTCCGACTTAAGTCACAATAGGTTCGATCCCTATCATCTCCACCAAGTTTTGGTCTGTTCGTATAGAGGTTATTACTGTGGATTGTCTATCCACTTACAGGAGTTCGATTCTCCTACAGACCGCCAAGTTTATGCTCTGATATTTCCACGCCAAGTTCGCAACTTGGGTTCTACGATGAATTCGCAATTCATGGCAGTAGAGGGATAAAAACCCTGATTATAGGGTCTCCAGTGAACAGGTGAGAATCCTGTAGAGCGCCAAATTTATGTGAGTGTGCGCTGAAAGGCTAGGCAACGGTTTGCAAGTCCGTATAATGCAGGTTCGAGTCCTGTCACTCACTCCATACATATATATTATAGCGGGTTACGTCAGAGGTCAGACTATTAGGCTCATAACCTAAAGGACGGAGGTTCGAATCCTTCACCCGCAACCATTTTCTATTCCAGAGTAGCACAGCGGTAGTGCAGTTGACTGTTAATCAATTGGTCGTAGGTTCGATCCCTGCCTCTGGAGCCATTACAAAGAATCATATGAAAAAAATAATCTTATCTTTAGTATTGCTGTCGGCATTAAGTGCTAGTGCGATTACAGTCTACACATACAATATCACTAAACAGTATCCAATTGTTGATTCTGAAATTGATACAATAAGACCAATAGCAAGCATTACAAAATTGATGACCGCACTTGTCATAATTGAAAGTGGAGTTCCATTGAATGAGAAAGTTCCATACAAAGGAATGTTTTATTCACACAATAAGTTTACTAGAGAAGAATTATTAAATTTAATGTTAATCAAAAGTGACAACAGAGCCGCAGAAGCATTAGCAGAAAGCATGGGCGGTAAATTGTGGACAGTTTACCAAATGAATAAACGTGCAATTGCGCTAGAGATGTACAATACAAAATTTGATGATACGTCTGGTCTAAGCGCAAGGAATACCAGTACCGCAAGGGACTTGGTTGTCTTGTTGACAGATGCGTATAGACATGATAAAATACGTGAGATATCAGCATTGAGTAGATACGATTTAACTGTTGTAGATAAGAAGAATAAAGAAAAACACATTTCAGTCAATAACACTAACGTGAAGTTGATGAATAAATTTGATATCATTGAAGTATCCAAAACTGGCACAACGAATGCGGCTGGTAAGTGTCTTGTTATGATAGTACATAAGAATGGTGAGCAGTATGCAATTGTTATTCTCGGAGGCACCATAAGAGCCGATGTGGATAATTTAGCTAAGAATATAATTGAGAAAGCAATTTAAGTTTCGCCCTATTAGTTAAATGGTAGAACACCTGTTTTGTACTCAGGTAACGGCAGTTCGATTCTGTCATGGGGCACCAGTATAAATAACTCGGTATGGTGAAATGGTATCACTTGTCGTTTGGGACGATAGAGCGTAGGTTCGATTCCTGCTACCGAGACCAGTTTAATAATTTTAAAGGATAATATCATGTTTATAACACTAACGAATTCAAGTCCAGAGTTTAGAGGACACAAAGTTTCAATCAGAAAAGATTTAATTGTTACGATACACAGAAATACTGTTACCCGTGAAGATGGAGTAATTGAAGATGTAACATTTGTTTATGGACCTCCTCATGGCACATGGGAAGTAAGTGAGACACTAGAAGAAGTTGTAGAAATGCTAAAATAAATTTATTGAAAAATAATGATTGATATCAATTACATTGACTGTCCATATGCGGTATCTAAATTTGAAGAACATGACAATTTAAAAAATGTTCTTCTCAAAAGCATTGATAGTATGTCAATTTTTATCAATGATGACAAAAAAATTACTAATACTGATTGGTATGTTGAAGAGAATGTCGAGAGAAAATATTGGAATATTTTACGTCCTTCTCTAACTGAGCATATGAAAAATGTATATTCAAAATTAGGATTTACCCAATTTGGATATTTAAATTGTTGGTTTCAACAGTACTATAACAATAGTTTTCATGGTTGGCATGTTCATGGCACAGCAAATTGGACAAATGTTTATTATCTGGAGTTACCAAGTGATGATGTTAAGACTCAAATTAGGAATCAAAAAACAGAATCTATTGTAATTCCTAATGTCGAAGAAGGTTATATTTTAACGATGCCAGCAACTTTGTGGCATCGTTCTCCTATAAACTTAGGACATAAAAGAAAAACGGTGATTTCGTTTAACACCATAACACCGAGTTAAATGGGGGATTAGTGATAATGGGAGCACATGGGCTTTGCAAGTCTGAAGTGGGAGTTCGATCCTCCCATCCTCCACCATTAATGTAGAGAAGTGAGAATAAAAAATGAGAATAAAAAAATGTTATATCTAATAAAATCTTTTACTGATAGTGTAATGAGTATGTTAAGTGAGGATCCTGTGCGCCCTCATATTCCACATGTTGATAGGGTTGGCGACAACAAAGATATCTTTGTGTTGCGTGATCCAGATGACAAAGTGAAAGCAATCACATGCGTAAGTTATCAGACAGAAATTCCAACAAAAGAAACAGAGTTATTTCAAGTTTCATCTGAACCTATTGTTGCAATTTTTTATACCATTTGGAGTTATGCTCCAGGTGCCGGTCGTACATTAATTTTTGATGCTGTTAGTCACATCAAAGAAAACAAACCAGAAATTCAAAGATACCTTACGCTAAGTCCAAAGACTGAATTGGCTAGACGTTTTCATTTGCGTAATGGTGCAGTTGTTTTTAGAGAAAATGAAGATACAGTTAATTACGAATATCATAGGGTGATTTTATGATAGACAAAAAGAATATTGCGGCAGCCGAAGAGATTCATTCTGATAAAGGATATGAATTAGGAACCGAAGAAGAGCAAAGAGCATTTGCAAAAAAACGCCAAGAAGCCGCATTGGATGAAATGGTTCGTATCAGCCAAGAGATGGGTTTGTATGATGATGAGTTTGAAAACAAATGAAAGTCGAATTACATAAACTATTCTACACACCAGTTTGGAGATTTCATTATCCAAACTTTGAGAATGACCAAGAATTCTTAGTGCGATATCTTGCACAGGATAATCTATATCTTTCTGAACGTGAAAGGAATGGGCTTCAAATCACTAGAGCAAACTTACACAAAGATGATAAAGTTAAAAAGTTAACAGACTTCATTCACAGTTGTGGTAAGTATGCAATGGATGATATGGGTTATTATGATGAGTGTGGGATTACAAGTATGTGGGCGACTAGACAAAAAGCTGGTGGCTTTCATCACATGCACAGTCATGCGAATAGTTTCTTGGGTGGTTCATTTCATTTGTTTGATGCTGATGGTAATGCAAGCGGAACAGTATTTCCAAATCTAGGTGCAGAGAAATATGTAATACAACCTGCAATTTCAGATAAAAATGAATTGATGTTGAAGTCTCAAGAAGAGTTACCTTTTGTCGCAGGTACGTTAGTTATGTTTCCCGCATGGGCAACGCATCAAACAAGTCCTACTGATTGCAATTATAGAATCATTGTTGGTGTGAATATTATGCCAATTGGTAAAACAAATTTTGACCACTTTGATAGATACGATTTTCCGCATACGGGAAGTATGCAATTGATGGAATATGATGATGAGTAATTTTAGATTCATTGAAACTGGAATTGACATAAGTAAAATTCTAGGGCAGATTGACGATACAGATTGGCAAGCAGTTTCTACTTATTCTAAGATTGGTGGGGAAAAGAATCCGTATGGGTTTCTTCCTCTAGTGATGGCGATGGTTCGTAGTCCAGATGAGAATCCTAAAAATTCTGATTTGCAAAGACGCACACCGCTTTATGATAAGTATACTGAAGTGAGAAAGTATCTTAAGAAGCACGACATTACGCAAACTTCAAGAGCCGCTTTCTTTAAATTAAATCCAAACGATAGTGTTGGTCGCCACGTTGACGATGGTACATATTATGAGACAAGAGATAGATATCATTTATCATTGCAAGGCACTTACTTGTATGAAGTAGATGGTGAAGAAAGACAAATAGAACCAGGAACATTTTTCTGGTTTGACAATAAGAAATATCATTCTGCGTGGAACAATGGTACAGTAGACAGGATTACATTCGTGTTTGATGTACCACATTCTGCAAAGAATCCGTAACAAATGTCTCCTTAGTATAATGGCAGTACTGCGGTCTCCAAAACCGTAAGTGGGAGTTCGAGTCTCTCAGGAGATGCCAAAAAATGCGGGGTTCGTAAAATGGTATTACCTCAGTCTTCCAAACTGAAGTCAGGAGTTCGATTCTCCTACCCCGCTCCACTTGACACACAAATCAATATAAACTATACTACATGTATAGAAATTAATTCTGACTGTAGCTCAGTAGGATAGAGCAACGGATTTCTAATCCGTCGGTCGGGGGTTCGAATCCCTCCAGTCAGGCCAGTTATGTGAGAGTGGTGGAATGGTATACACAGGAGACTTAAAATCTCCCGCCGCAAGGATTGAGGGTTCGAGTCCCTCCTCTCATACCAAGTTTTAGGGCAGGTAGCTTAATGGTAAAGCAGGCGACTCATAATCGCTTGAGTGGGAGTTCAATTCTCTCTCTGCCCACCAGGTTTTTAAGGAGTAAGTTGTGCGTAAATTAGATTTAGAAGAGGTGAGGCAATTCATAGAAGATCAAACACCTAATACTAAAATCTATATTGGTTGTGATTCTGAAAGATTTAACATTGGTGGGCTTTGGTACGCAGATTATGTTCTTGCTATTGTAGTTCACATTGACGGAAGACATGGATGCAAATTGTTTGGTGAAGTACAGCGTGAACGTGACTATGACCAAAAAGTGAATCGTCCAAGATATCGTCTGATGACAGAGGTATATAAACTTTCTGAGTTATATATCAAACTTGCAGATGTATTAGAGGGGCGAGATGTTGAAGTTCATTTGGATATTAATCCAAATGAAATGCATGGTAGTTCTTGTGTTATTAACGAAGCAATTGGCTACATCAAAGGAACATGTAATGTTGTGCCTATGGTTAAACCAAATGCATTTGCCGCTTCTTATGCGGCAGATAGACTGAAAGGATTGAAAGTTGCGTAAATTATTTTTTATGACTTTGCTTTGTGCGAGTAGCCTTGCATATGCTGAACGTGTAAAAGGTACTGGTGAATACTCATTCGGTCCTGATACTGCTGAAAATGTTGCATGTAGACTTGCTGAAGAAAAAGCAAAACAAAATGCAATTACAAATTTTGTGGGTGAAATGATTGAAGCCGCACAAAACGAAAATTGTAAAGATGAGAAATGTACCGTGCTTTCTACTCTTTATACTGAAGTGAGTGGTGAGATTAAAACTGTTTATAAAAAAGATAAACAAATCTACCCAAATAGAGACAGACAAGTATGTGAAGTTGACATTGAAGTTGATGTTCATAAAATTGTCAATTCAATGAAATTCCATGTTGATGGCAAGAATCAACTTAAAGTTGGAGAACGATTTGTGTTTCAAGCTGTCTCTGGGATTACAGGTACCGTTGGTATTTTTAACTTAGTTGACAAACAGTATCAATTAGTCTATACTGACAAAGTACTGGAGATTAATAAACAGATTCAAATTCCATCTACTAGATACAAAATGCAAGCTGAATTGCCAATCGGCAAAAGTCATTCTAATGAGTTGCTGGTGTTTTTGTTTACCGATAAGAATTTGACTTTTAGAGATAAGTACAGTACAATGGAGTTTGATTCGCTGGTAAAGGATATTCCTTTTGACAGTCGGAAAGTTATTAATCATCATGTAAGCATTGAAAGGTAGTGAAATGAAGTCTCTTTTTATTATGGGTGTACTGGTAGTCTTAACTGGCTGTGGTACTGTGGGTGGCACTCTGCAAGGTGCTGGACAAGACTTGAATCAAGCAGGTCAATACATTAAGAATGTAGGAAAATAATCATGGAAAAGTTTTTATGTTATGCAGTATTGCCGTTTGTAATTTCATTGAGTGCATGTAGTACTATCAAAGATGGTCCAAGTGTGAGTGAAACGAAAATGTTTAGTAACGAAGTTGACTATCCTAAGTGGTATGCTGATGCGCCGAAGAAAGATGATTCTGCTATCTATGGTGTTGGTACTGAATACTCAAACGATTTTCAGTTCTCTGTAGACAAAGCAATGTTGTCTGCTAAACGTGAATTAGCATCTAACTATTCTTCATACACTAGTGCTATGATGAAAGACTTTGCAGTTGAATCTGGTGTACTTGGCAAAAGTGTTGCTAATGCTGACATTGAACGTACCACACGATTGATTGTTGCTAAAGTAAATTTAGTTGGTGTGCAACGTACAAACTTTATGGTAGTTAAAGAGAATGGTGGTTTTAGAGCATTCGTTCGTTTGCGTTTCTCTGCTGACGAATCAAACAAGATTATGCTTGCTGAGATTCAACGTAATGCTGGACTCTATGCACAATTACGTTCTTCAAAATCTTTTCGTGAGTTAGATAAACAAACAGATAAGATTGAAACACAGAAAATTAATGAATTGAATGCGATGAAGGTGGACTAATGGACAAAGTTATTCGTGATGGAAAAGTTGCAGTACTTGTATCTCCAGGATTTGGTGCTGGTTGGTCAACATGGAATTCTGATTCAGAATTGTTGTTTGATCCAACTATTGTAGAGATGATTGAAGACGGAACAAATTCTGAAACAATTACACAATATTGCGAAGCCAAATATCCAGACACATACTGTGGTGGTGCAGGTGATTTAAAAGTTCAATGGTTGCCTGTCGGTACTGCTTTTCGTATTCACGAATATGATGGTGCTGAATCTGTAGAAATTCGTGATGACATTGATTGGATTATAGCATGATGAAATTTTTATTTGGGTGTGCTGTTGGAATCTTTCTTGCAACAGCGGGCACTTCCGGAATAGCAATGCTTATAGATAGTAGTGTTAGTAAATTTCAAAACACTATCAAAGAATCTGTGCGTGAACAACAACCGCAGAACATTCAGCAACGTAACAAATATATGGAGTCATTATGAAACATTGGAACGAATTAACTGAACTAGAATCTGCAATCATTCGGGTTGGAGAATTTAAAAATCTATTTAAACTTCTTGTCGCTGGTACAGAGAATGATGTGGACATTAAAGTATTGCAATCTGCAATCTACACACTAGAAGGCATGATTGATGATATTGATTCTACATTGTATGAAAAATTTCAAACTGTATGGGATTGTGTTAGGGATGAAGGCGATGATGAAGAACCAGAACAGGATGAATTTGAATTTAATTTTGATGGCGAGCGCCACATGGATGTGAATACATACGGCACATATACTGAATACCCAAGTACTACAAGTTATTCTTATGATCCTGCAACCTCAGAAGAGGATGAAGCATTCAGGGACTTAGAAAAAGCACTTAAAAACTGGCGTAAAGTGACACCATAATCAGGCTTTTGGGCGACTTTCCGCTATAGACTGTACTCTTACCCCTCCAAGACTAAAAAAACCGCCCACAAGGCGGTTTTTTGCGTTGTTTTTCTACAACATTTTTAAAAATAGTTGTTGACATGTTTACCTATTCTGCTATACTAGAGTCTAGAGATTGAAATTATGAACAAACCGACTTACACTATCAAGAAATCCTACACGATGACCAAGACTGGTCTAGAGAAGGCTGTTTGGTACATCATGGACGGTGACTTTGTGGTAGACGCATGTGACCTCAGGCGGGATGCCAAGTACTATTGTGACCTGTGGAATTCTGCAAAATAGTTGCAGAAAAACAACAACCTTGAAAATAGTTGTTGACATGTGTTCCGACTGTGATATACTAGAGTCTAGAGATTAAGAAAAGAAACGGAAATTTATGAAACTACTATCTACTGGAAATCCCAAGGTTCTTAAAGGAATGTCACAAGGTTACAATACCTACATTCTGCACCTTGCGCCAGCTAACTTGAGTGGTTATGAAACTTGCCCTAAACGTACCGCTGGTTGTACTTCCGCCTGTTTGAATACCGCTGGTCGTGGTGGTATGTTTAAGCGTGGCGAGACCACTAACGTTATTCAAAAAGCACGTATTCGCAAAACCAAAATGTTTTTTGAAACCCGTAATTATTTTATGACTTTGCTTGTTGCTGATATTGAATTAGCAATTAAACAAAGCAAACGGATGAACCTTGTTCCCGTGTTTCGTTTGAATGGTACTTCCGACCTTGCGTTTGAAAAGTATGAAGTTGTCCGTAACGGTCAATTGTTCCGTAACATGTTCACCGCTTTTCCTGAAGTCCAATTCTATGATTACACCAAGGTTCTTGGTCGTAAAGTTGTTGATATCGCTAACTACCATTTGACATTCTCTGCCGCTGACGGCAATGATTCCGATGTTACAAAAGCAATTCAACAAGGTTATAATGTTGCTACCGTGTTCGGTATTAAGAAAACTTTGCCAATGCCTGAGACTTATATGGGTATGCCAGTTTTCAATGGTGACGAATCCGATTTGCGTTTCCTTGATCCCAAAGGTGTTGTGGTTGGCTTGTATGCAAAAGGCAAAGCTAAAAAAGACACCACTGGTTTTGTAAAGTATCCTACTCTTATTTTGATGGCGGCTTAAAATGAAAAAAGCATTTAAAAATTCTGTTCTTAATCGTGTTGGTCGTAGCACCGCTGTTTTTCTGAAGGCGGCAAACGGCACCAATTTTCTTGTTCCTTATGGAATGGATTTACCTAAACGTACTTGTAAAAAATACGGAGTGACTTTAAAGGTTGCTGTGCGTAAAGGTTTACAAATTCAAATTGTGACTGTTTTAAAATGAATTACACCCTCCTCATGCCAACTGGTAAAGTTTTAGTTTTTGGAATTAAAGAATGTGCTGAAATTTATCGCCGTGCATATGGTGGTGTAATTATGACAGATAAAATTGTAAAGAATATCCTTGAGGGGAAAACTAGCCCTACCGCTAGGCGGACTTGTGTTGCGTAATGTTTTCCCCCTTTTTTTTGAAGTGAAATAAAATGAAATCTAAAATCTTTATTATCCAGCGTGAGAATGATAAGTATTTTAAACAGAAATTGCCTACGTGGCGAAATGGTTATTGTGAAATTATGCGGAACGTTACTGTAGAACCAGACCCGTATAATGTTTATGATAATTGGGGCACTATTGAAGTATATGGGCAAAAACTTTCTGTTTATGCACACGATTATGAAGGTGAAGAAAAATTGTGGCAAATTTCTGGTGTTGCAAGAAAACAACAGCCTTGAAAATAGTTGTTGACATATAGTCGCACTTTGGTATAATAGATTCATAGATTGAAAAAGGAGTTAAAAATGTTAAAATACGAAACAATGATTGTTAAATTAGCAAAGATGAAAGCTGGAATTTACTTGAGTGGTGGATATGGTTCGGTCAGTACTGAAATCCAAATGGTGGCTATGATTTATGGTAAGAAAGAATCAACAGTTTCCAAAGCCATTGCAACAGTTTATCCAGCAATATACAGCAAAATGGCTGGTGTAGCATAAAAACAACACTATCAAAAATAGTTGTTGACATTCTTTCCCATTGTGCTATACTAGAATTTGTTCAGTTGATTGGAGATTAAAATGGAAGTTTATATCGTTAAGAGTTTCGGTCCTGAGAATGGTTGGGTCAATTTGAAGGCATTTGATAATAATGATGCCGCCGTGTATTTTGCTAATACCGTTGAAAAGCAAATACCTGATGATATTGAAGATGAATTTGTTGAAATTGAAGTACTTAATGTTAGGAGTTGGTAATGCGTGGTTCTATTCGAATGCTTGTCGGTTTTCTGATTGTCTTTGGTGCTGTTGGTACCATTGAAGTGAATCCCAATGCCGATTTGATTGTCCAGATGGCACTTGCTGTTGCTGGACTTGCTTTGATGTTTACTGGTGTTAGTGCAATGCGTGAGGATGCATAATGAGCGATATTGAAATTGAAATTAATGAATTGCTGGATACCACAGTTATGCTTTGTGAAGACATTGCGGCGCAAGTTGGTTGTCCAGTTGAATGGGTTGAAGTGATAGTTGAGAAGCGTTGGAACGATACGTTGTTTTCAAATGCTGATTTTATTAATGGTTATGATATGGCAAAGGAGAATGCATAATGGGTACTCGGTCTTTAACTTTTGTGTACGATGGTTCCAATTCCGATGACGGAACTAATGAACCAATCATGTGTATCTATCGTCAATACGATGGATATCCATCGTGCCATGGGCACGAACTGGCTCAGTTTTTGAATTCTAAAACTCTAGTCAATGGGTATAGCGATAAAAATTCGGCTGAAGCCAATGGCATGGGTTGTCTTGCCGCACAATTGGTTGTTCAATTGAAACATGGTGTTGGTGGAATATACATCTATGCGCCAATGACTGGACGTGACTACAGCCAAGATTATGAATATCATGTGTATAAAGACAAAGTGATTGTGTATCACGATTTTCCATATGACGAAAGTCCATATGACCAAGAGCCTTTGTTTGAAGGCACATGGGAAGACTTTGCACAATTTTGTTTAGATCCAATTTCTGCGGAGTGAACATGACAGGTTTTCAAAGCAAACGAAAAATGGCAGAAGACAGATTCAAAGTTTATTGTGAGTGGTGCCACGATTGGCACTACACCGATGAAGTTGAAATGTTGAATATAGAAGAAGACATTCAAGGGCGTGATGTGATGCACTTTGAATGCGGACAACCACCCTCATGGAACGAAGATATTTCACGATATGATGGTACCTCATCACTTGTTTATAAGGAATAAATTATGTTACTCGCAAAACCAAAACTGACAAACACACTTGACTCTAAGCAATTCAAATCGTTTGCTGAATGCCAAGAATATCTTGAAGCGTATACTAACATTTCAATGTCACTTGTTGAATGGATCGCACTTGGTAAGATTCTTGTTGCTGAGACAATGACAACACCAGAATACTACCCAAAGAAAGTTAAAGGTCAAATCGTTATGGCTAAATTTGACATTGAGGAATTCGCATGAAAGATATTATGATACAAAACGAATTCGGTATTTGGGTACATGATATCTTTGCCGAGTGGTTATCAATCCATATCCAAGGAGAGATTATCGATTTAAACCCTATTCATAACGCTGTACCCATTGATATCTTTGCAGTTGCATTAATGGGTATCGCTAATAATGAATGGGGCGGTGCAGGTGGTATATTGGCATTTGGGTATTAATATGAACGAACGAATTAAACTACTTGCTGAACAGGCTGAAAAGTATACTGACTATAACTTCAAAGGTGAGCCTTTCTGGACGGAGGCATATGAATCAAAGTTTGCTGAATTGATTATTCAGGAATGCCTAAACATATGTGAAGATATGGGCGACAATGGCAAGGATGGACATTATTGTGCAGATAAAATTGCTAAAACATTTTTGAGTTAAACGATGAGTGATTACACACCAGACAAATGGCTAATGGTCAAACTGACTAACAAAGACAATGAATGCCACTACAGGATTTTTGCATGTTGGTATGGCGGCTATCTTGGTAGTGATTCTTGGAAGTTAAATTCTGGAGTGACTAAAATAACAGAAGATGAACGTTCATATTATTTTGAAGGTTCGTCTGGTTCAATTTATACCTGCAATAAAAGTTACTATGGTTGTAGCGGATATGGCGCTGGTGTGTTGGGAGATTTAATTGAGAAAAGTAAAGACACTTTAGAGATGGAAATTCTTCCACTAGAAACAAACTTTATGGAGTTGAATTATGAGTAGCGGACTTACACTTGACTATGATATCGCAGATAAAATTGCCTTGATGACTATGCAAGATCAATTAAAATATTTGCGAAAAGAACTTGAAGATTTTAAAGAAGGAAAATGGTTGCATCCAGAAGATGTTGCAAACAACATCAAAATCATTGCCGCTTTAGAACTGCTGATTCCGTACTACGGAGGAACCGTGTGAGTCCAATATTTCATAATCGATACAATGATGCAAAACGAAATGGTATAAACAAAAGATTCCGTTTCAAGGTTTGGTGTATCCGAACGTTTGGTTTTGTTGTGGGATTTGTTACAGGAAGATAATTATGAGTGGCGGACATTTTCAATACAAACAATATGAATTCGGACAAATTGCAGATGAAATTGAACAGATTATTCTAGACAATGATTCCAAAGAAGTGGACGAATACGGGGACAGAAAAAGTTATGAGTATTCACCAGAAACTATTGAAAAATTTAAACTTGCACGAATGACAATTTTATTGGCACAAATTTATGTGCAAAGGATCGATTGGCTGGTTTGTTGCGATGATGGAGAAGACTCTTTCCACAGCCGTTTGAAGCAGGATTTAGACGCCCTAGACCGCCGTTTGGGCGACTCTGAGGGTTCGGATGTACTCTAGCATCAACTTATATCTAAAAACCGCCCAAAACCGCCCTAATCTCGTTGTTTTTTTGCAACATTACCGAAAAAAGACTTGACAGGTGCTGGTTTTCATGCGATACTTAAGGTGTTGGTTGTGAGATTAAGGACTAATTATGAATATTGATTTGATAAACGTTGAATTACAGACTGTTGCTTTAACCCAACAAGAAGAAGAAATTGACTTGACTTACCAAGCATTCCGTGATACTATGAATGCTTACCACGATATGATGATGTATGAATCGTATTCGTATGATGAAGACTGTATTTTTTATGGAGTGAATTGAACATGGCTTATATGAATCAAGAACGCAAAGCGGTTATCAAAGCAAACCTTGACAAGGCGTTGAAAGGTACTGGCGTTAAATATTCCCTGCGTTGCGATAGTTTATCTATTACATGCACAATCAAGTCCGCACCCGTTGACTTTATTGCCAATGCTAATGAAACTTGCGGGCGTGACTCTTATCAAGTGGCACGTGGTTTTCAACCCAATAAAAGTGGTTACGACCAAGTGAATCATTATTATTATCAGGATCATTATTCTGGTAAAGCAAAAGAACTAATGACCAAAATCGTTACTGCGATTTATTCTGGTGATTATTATGACCGTAGCGATGCGATGACAGATTATTTTGATACCGCTTACTATGCTCATATCAACGTTGGCAAATGGAACAAACCTTTTGTTGTTACCGCTTGACAAACACCCCATGGTGTGTTACCATGTATCTCTTAGTTAACTCTTTTTAAGGAAATATATTATGACTAAATCTGTTCAACAATACACAAAGATTTTTGAAGTTTTGCAAGCCGCTAATGCGCCAGTTCCAGTTAGCACCATTCGTGCGATTGATGGCATTGTTGCGACTCGACTCTCTACTTATCTGTGGGAAATCAAGAAAAACACGGGCTTTGCTGTTCGTGCCAATCGTGATGGTCGCACCGTTGTAAGCTATGAACTCGTTGGCGCTGGTACTGCACCTGTTGCAAAGCCTGCCAAAGTGAAGGCAGTTAAGACTGCTAAGGCTCCCGTTGTGAAAGCGGCTAAGCCTGTGAAAGCGAAGAAAGTTACTCCTGTGCCTGTTCGTGCTGGTGATTCTCTTGATGGAATCATGTCTGCAATGGCAAAGTCTTCCGCAAAGAAACCTGTCAACCTGTTAGATGAAATCGATACAGAAGTTGAGGACTTTGAAGACCGCCAATTTGCTGAAGCATATATTCGAACATGATAATGAATGGAGTAGTATGGATGACCGTGATGTAATAGAACGATACATCCTTGAAGCATGGGATCAAGGCTTGACTGATACTGACGTTGTAACATATGTCCAGTATATGTCAAGCATTCCCGTTTTTGAGATTGAGCCTGTTTTAGAAAATTTAATTGCGAGAATGTCAGAATGAAACTTACCATATATGAGAGATTATTGAAGTACACTTGGTTTCATAAACTAATGATAAACTTTACTCTTATGGAATATTTTGTGTTTATCGTAGTCATTGGATTGGTTCTATGGCTGTGAGTAAATTGTATCTAGACATGGATGGTGTTTTGTGTTCTTTTGAAAACCGCTATCTTGAATTGTTTGACGAAAGTCCTGGTTCATCTAGAGACAGAAAAAACTTTTCATCTAACTGGACTAAATTCATTGAAGGTGAAAATTTTGCGACACTAGATTGGAATCCTGGCGGGCAAGAATTGCTTGCTTACGTGCGAACTATACCAAACATTGAAATTGAAATGTTAACTTCAAGCGGTGGAATGAAGTATCATACCGAAGTGACAATTCAAAAGACACAATGGCTTTGCGAACGTGGAATAGAATTTAAAATAAATACTGTACCTGGGCGTAAATTAAAAGCTGAATACGCAAAATCCACAACCATATTGGTGGATGACACACCAGATGTGATTGATTCGTTTGGAGCCGCTGGCGGTATTGCTATACTGCATAAAGATGTAAATGAGACTATTCGTAAACTAAAATTCTATTGTGAAGAATATGTTCTCCCACCTCATACAGATTGAGAGTATAAATGAGAATTGCTATTGCATCCGATGTTCACCTAGAGTTTGGTGATCTAATTTTAAAGAACGAAGAAAACGCTGAAGTATTAATACTGTCTGGCGATATTTGCGTTGCATCTGATTTTCGTGAATCTGATGGAATCATAGAGAATGGTAAAAGTCAACGTTATGTTGATTTCTTTAAACGTTGCACATTTGAATTTCCTAAAGTGATTTACATTGCAGGCAATCACGAACACTATAATGGTGACTATGCTGAAACGTTTACAATTCTGCGAAACTATCTTGGGCACATTCAGAACTTGCACATCCTTGATAAAGAGCATGTGACAATTGATGACGTAACATTTATTGGCGGTACATTGTGGACTGACATGAATGCACAAGACCCTGTTACTCTGTTCAACATTCGTGGTATGATGAATGATTTTCGTATTATTCAAAACGGTGCCGAAATGGTCTCGTACAAAACATTCAATGTGAATGAAGAAGGTACGCAGATTCCTACGTTTCATAAACGTCCTGCCAAATTCACGCCAGAAGATACTGTACAAGATCACAAAAAAATGTTACAATACATTAATGTAATAAGTGAGCCTCTTGGTAAATATGTTGTTGTTGGGCATCATGCACCTAGCAAAGCATCTACGCATCCACGATATCAAACCGAATTGATTATGAATGGTGCATACAGTAGCCGTTTAGATGATTTCATCTTGAATCATCCACAAATTAAATTGTGGACTCATGGACATACACATGAAGAATTTGACTATATGATTGGTAGCACTAGAGTTGTTTGCAACCCACGTGGTTATATTAATTACGAAAACCGTGCTGATGAATTTAAACTAAAATACGTGGAGATTTAAATGAAAGACGACATTGACTTTGAGAATTCACATCCTTGCATGGAAAAAATTATTGGATCGAATAAACTTTTACCAGTAACAAAATCAGTAGCAAAAATGCTAATGAGAAATCCATACACTTCATTGGGTAAATTCTTTAAAAAATTGTCGGATGAAAATTTACAAGTATTAATGGAAATCATTGATGAAGGTGATAGTGAATTCAATGACGGCATGGAAGATGTTGTATTGATGACAGAAATGTTATCCCGTGCCGAAGGTGTGCCAAGCCAATGTATTGAAGATATTACCGAAAATGTAAATTACTTTGGTGCATGTATTACCTGTGTTTCACTTGCACGTAAGGGGCTTGTTCGTGTATACTATGATAATATGTCTTTTGGTACAGACCAAGGCGATAAAATACTTGTGGAGAAATTAGATTGAACATTTTTTATCTTGATCCTGATCCATCAACGTGCGCTAAAATGCACTTAGATAAACACGTTGTTAAAATGATTGTAGAGTATGCACAACTCATGTCTACCGCACATCGTATGCTTGACGGTGAACAATATACTGATAAAACTGTTAATAATCGTAACATTCAACGTTGGCGCATGAAAAATGAAATGTTTGAAAGTACTTTGTATAAAGCAAGTCACGTTAATCATCCGTCTAATATTTGGGTAAGACAATCAAAAGAAAATTATCGTTGGCTTTATCGCATGTGGTTTTATCTTTTGCAAGAGTATACATATAGATATGGTAAAAAACATGCATGTGAAAAGTTGATGCACGTACTCTATTTGGACCCAGTAAATATTCCCAAAGGAATCTTTACTGAACCTACTCCTGCAATGCCGGATACATATAAAGTAACGAATGATTCTATTCGCTCGTATCAAAATTACTATATACATGATAAGAGTAGATTTGCAAAATGGAAAAACAGAGAAACACCAGAGTGGTTCTTATACGGAGTAAAGAATGCCAACATACAACTTTCGCCATCGTGAAACCGGCGAAATAATTGAGAAACTTTTTAAAATTGCTGATAGAGAGGAATTCCTTGAACAGAATCCTCAATATGAATCTGTTATGCTAGGCGCTCCATCATTAGGTGATCCTATTAGATTGGGCATTCGGAAGCCAGACAATGGATTTAGAGAAGTCCTTGCAAAGGCTAAAGAAGCACATCCTTTAGGAAACGTTAATACGTTCTAATAATGGGGATACATTACACAACAAGTAAAAAGGCTCCTTCAATGGCAAGAAAATCAAGCGCAGTTAAAACTGCGAATACTGAACTTGAAATCCCATCAACAACAAGACTCAAAGCAGTCAATAATACACTCAGACTTAGACTAGATGATTTAAAAACTTTTCAACCTTTAACAGAAAACCAAAAACTCTTTTTTGAAGCATACAAACGTGGAGATTATTTCGTAGCACTTCACGGTGTAGCAGGTACAGGTAAAACATTCTGTGCGCTATACAAAGCAATTGAAGAAGTAATGGACAAATCAAATCCATTTGATAAAATTATCGTAGTACGTTCTGCTGTTCAGTCCCGAGAGATTGGACATTTGCCAGGTGACGTAAATGAGAAAATGGAAATCTATCAACAACCGTATCGTCAAATATGTGAAACATTGTTTGGTCGCAAAGACGCATGGGATAGATTAGAAGAACAAGGACACATAGAATTCATTTCAACATCATTCATTCGTGGTATGTCATTTGATGATGCTATCATTATTGTTGATGAAATGCAAAACATGACGTATGAAGAAATTGACACCGTTATGACAAGGGTTGGATATCGTTCTAAAATTATTTGGTGTGGTGACTATAGACAAACAGACTTAAACAAAAAAAGAAACGATGTATCGGGTATTCTTAAATTCTTTGACATTGCATATCATATGAATGCATTTACAAAGATTGAGTTTACTGTGCATGACATTGTTCGTTCTTCCCTTGTTAAAGATTACATTCTTGCTAAACTGCAATATGAAGATGGAATAGAGACTGCTAAATAAAATATCATTATATTACAGGATTATGCGAAGTGAACTTTAAACACATTGGATGCGACATTGACTATGATTTGGAAACCGAGACAGTAAACGGCAAACGATTCTACAAGACACCAGAGGGATTACTATATCCCTCTGTTACTACCATTACCTCTCAGCACGGCAAAGATAAAATCCTCGAATGGAGAAAACGTGTGGGCGAAGAAGAAGCCAATCGTATTTCAACTAAAGCATCCAGCCGTGGAACTAGAGTACACAAGATTTGTGAAAACTATTTGAACAACGAAGAAGACTATGCACGTAAAACAATGCCCGATTCTGTTGCTATGTTCAAGTCTCTACAACCTTTATTAGATGAACATGTAAACAACATTCATGCGCTAGAGATTCCTTTGTATTCTCATCATCTAAAAGTTGCTGGTAGAGTTGACTGTATTGCAGAATATGATGGCAAGCTATCTATCATTGACTTTAAGACTTCAGGCAAGTTAAAAGAAGAGAGTTGGATTAAAGGATACTTCATGCAATGTTCTGCGTATGCAGTCATGTATGAAGAGCGAACTGGAATACCAGTATCACAAATTGTAATTATGATAGCAGTTGACTCTGAACATCCACAAGTGTTCATTAAGAAGCGCAATGATTACATCAAAGATTTTATATCTTACCGTGAAGCATATGATGCTGTATTGATTGACTAGTTGTATAAATAACGTTATAATGTTAGTTATTGCTGTATGAAGCAAAGAGAAACAGGTTCTGGACGGGGGTGCGAATCCCCCCACCTCCACCAAAAGTATTCTAAACTGGACGCAGGATCAGAGAAGGTTGAAAGTGGATTGATCGCCACAAGTATGCTGGAGATTAAGAATGCTTTTGATGGGGGTGCATAGTTTCGACAGGGCAAAGAGTAACAGAGTGGACAGCACATCAGCAACGATGTAAAAAGAAGAAAAAAAAGTAAACGCAAACGACTCACGTTTCGCATTGGCAGCCTAAACGCTGACTAGGGTTTCGACAGGTTTCCTCGTAACAGAATAACCTGTCACAGATTTCACAATAAAATAGGATGGATATAATATGCAAAAAACTGCCTTGATTACAGGTATTACAGGACAAGATGGAAGTTATCTAGCAGAACTTCTACTTGAAAAGGGTTATAATGTGCATGGTCTTGTACGCCGATCAAGTACAGGAAACAATACTGCAAACATCAACCATGTCAAAGACCAAATTACATTTCACTATAGCGATCTAACAGATGCGGCCAATCTTGAAAGTATTATTCTCAAAGTAAGACCAGATGAGGTTTATAACTTAGGCGCACAAAGTCACGTTAGCGTAAGTTATGATTGCCCAACATACACTGGCGATGTTAACGCTATTGGTGTACTCAAATTGCTTGAAGCAGTCAAACGATTGTCTAAAGAAAAGCAAGTCAAATTTTATCAAGCATCAACCAGTGAGTTGTATGGTAAGGTAAAAGAAACTCCACAAACAGAAAACACTCCATTCTATCCACGTTCACCTTATGCTGTTGCTAAGATGTATGGCTATTGGATCACAGTAAACTATCGTGAGAGTTTTAATCTATTCTCATGCAATGGTATTTTGTTTAATCACGAAAGCCCACGTAGAGGTCCTGAATTTGTTACACGCAAAATTGTACTAGGTATGATTCGTACTCATCTCGGTTTGCAAGATATTCTAGAACTAGGAAATCTAACAGCAAGGCGTGATTGGGGACATGCTAAAGATTACGTTCGTGCGATGTGGTTGATTCTACAACAAGACAAACCGGATGACTATGCAATCTCTAGTGGTGAAGAGCATTCAGTAAAAGACTTCTGTAATGATGTTGCGACATATCTCGGATTTGAAATTGAATGGCGAGGTGAAGGTTTGAGTGAAATCGGTATCAATAAGTCTACTGGTAAGACTATCATCAAAGTGAACAAAGACTTTTATCGTCCAGCAGAAGTGCCAACAATCTTTGGTGATTGCACTAAAGCAAAAACTGTTTTGGGTTGGACACCAGAGTATACATTTAAAGACTTGGTGTTTGATATGTGCGAAAGTGAAATGAGGATTCAGAAAAATGGAAACACCTAAAGTAGTATATGAAAGTCCAGATGGCGGTAAAACAATTTATGCTAGAGAATTTGGTCAAGCGCCAAACTTTAGAGTTTTAGTCAGATCACCAGAAAAAAGAGTTGTTCTAGTTACAGGTGGATTTGATCCACTTCACTCAGGGCATCTTGCATACTTCAAAGCGGCTAAAGCATTAGGCGACACACTTGTTGTTGGTATCAATTCCGATTCTTGGTTGAAAAGAAAAAAAGGACGTTCGTTCTATACTTGGAATGAACGTTTTCAGTTGATTAAGAATTTAGAGATGGTAGATTACGTTATTGAATTTAATGATGACGAAAATAATTCTATCAATGCAATCAAACAATCAACTCAAACATTTCCTGGCGCAAAGATTATTTTTGCAAATGGTGGAGATAGAACAGCAGAAAACATTCCTGAAATGGGATTGCTTGATGATATACGATACAAAGACAATTTAGAATTTGTATTCTCTGTTGGTGGTGATAACAAAATGAATTCATCTTCATGGATTCTTGAAGAGTGGAAAGCACCCAAGACTACCAGAGCATGGGGTTACTATAGAGTACTGCATGAACAAGGTAAAGAAATCAAAGTTAAAGAATTAACTGTTGGTGCTAAAACTTGTTTGAGTATGCAACGGCATAAAGATCGTTCAGAACATTGGTTTGTTGCTGAAGGTACTGCTACAGTTTATACACTAAATGCTGGTACTGATATGGACTTAGTTGGGACTTACGATAAATTTGAAAGTCTACATATTAGTAGAGAGCAATGGCACAAACTCTGCAATGAAACAGATGAGCCGTTAAGAGTTATTGAAATTCAATATGGCGAAAATTGCATTGAAGAGGACATTGAAAGAAAATGATTTATATACCAGTAAGTGTTGGAGAGTTGATAGACAAGATCACCATTCTTAAAATCAAGTTAAATCAAATCAAAGATAAGAATAAATTAATCAATGTTCAACATGAACATGATGCATTGACTTCTATTTCTGAATATGTTACAATACAAAAAGATGTGCTAGAACACCAGCAAGAATTGATGGAAGTCAATTTGCGTTTATGGTTTCTTGAAGAAGACATTAGACACTATGAAAAGATTCAACAATTTACTGGCGACTTCATTGAGGTTGCTAGAAAGATATATAAAACAAACGATGAACGAAGCCGAATTAAAAAAGAAATAAATATTCTTTGTAATTCAGAATTGGTTGAAGAAAAATCACATGAGGAATAATATGAAAAAACTACTTGAACTTGGCGATCACTATGTAAGCGACTTTATCAAAGATGACGGCGAAATGGCTGGACGTAAAAAGTACAGTCTTGATTTGTATCTTGATGAAGAGTTAGGCGCACCACGATTGAAAGATGTTGCACCAGCATCTACAATGTGGGGTAAGTATTGGTATCGTAGTGCAATCAATACTAGCATGACACTTGAACTTCAAGGCATTGTTAAAGAAATCACATCTAGAGTTAAATTGAAAGATGATGACATTTGGCTTGACATTGCATGTAACGATGGCACTTTATTGAAAGCAGTACCAGACAATCTAAACAAAGTTGGTATTGATCCATGTGACGATTCTTTCTATGCAGAAAGCAGTAAAGTTGCTACTGTCGTACAAGATTACTTCAGCAAAGATGCATGGAAGAAAACAAAGTTTGCAGATAAAAAACCAAAAGTTATTACTTGCATTGCAATGTTTTATGACTTAGACAATCCACATCCATTTGTGCAAGACATGTATGACATTCTTGACGATGATGGCGTTGCTGTTCTTCAGATGAGTTACACACCTTTGATGGTCAATCAATTAGCGTTTGATAATATCTGCCACGAACACGTTTACTATTATGACTTGAAGAGTATCAGCAAGTTGTTTGCTCAACATGGATTCAATCTTGTTGATTGCAGTTTGAACGATACGAATGGTGGTAGCTTCAGAGTTTACTTCCAAAAAGATACAGCAAACGTTGCAAGTTTTGGAACTTCTCCTTTGCGTGATGTGTGCGACTATCGTGTAAACACTATTCTTGAGTATGAGAATAATGTGTTAGATATTTCAAGTCCTTTAGTTTGGGATGCATTCAAAGTTAGGCTTGATGATTTACGGACTGACGTTCTTACATTTATTGAAGAAGCAAAATCTTCAGGTAAGAGTGTTTATGGTTATGGCGCAAGCACTAAAGGCAATACTTTGCTACAGTACTTTGGTTTAGATGGTACTTACATTAATGCTATTGCAGAACGTAGCCCATACAAGTTTGGTTATAAAACAATTGGAACAAACATTCCAATTATTAGCGAAGAAGAAATGCGTAAAGCAAATCCAGACTTTGCTTTGGTTCTTCCATGGCACTTCATTAGCGAATTTCAAACAAGAGAAAAAGCATTTTTAGATGCGGGTGGTTCATTTATTGTTCCATGCCCAATCTTTGAAATTATTTCAAAATGAATTTCACCAAGATCGTTTTCTTCAATCAATGGAGAAACGGCGACTGTTTCATAAACAAAGAATATGTTCGTGATATCATTAGCCGTTTCCCTAATGTTGAATTCTTATATGCACACAACAATCATGCAAACATTGTTTCGGATTTAAATTGTAAGCATATAACACTTAACGAGATTCCTGCTATTGGCACGTTTGTGCCTTTAGCAGTTTCGCAGAATGATTCCAAAACATTATATATCAATACTTGGGTCGGTTGTTGGATTGGTAAACATTTAAAAGAAAAAGATCATGCTAATTTTCATTGTCTACATACGATGTGGAAAGAGATTTTCAATGCATTAGAAATTGAAATGAAAGGCGATTACTTCTTCTATCTACCAAAGATTGATTGGTATCGTTTTGATCTAAAAGAATGCGATTCATATCTAAGAACAATTGTTCCAAAGAATTTAATTCTTATTTGTAATGGTGTTCAGCAAAGCGAACAGAGTAGCATGGGTGATATGAAAAATATCATTGATTCGATATCATCTAGTTTTCCAGATTATGCATTTCTAATCACACATGATATTGGCGTTACTAAAAATAACGTAAACTGTACCGACAGTATTTTTGGTTCTCCAACAGGCAATCTAAATCAAATCGGATACATCAGTCAATTTGCTAAACTTATTGTTGGCAAGAATAGTGGTCCATTTACGTATGCACACACTAAAACAAACATGAACAATCCAGAACAAACCTTCATGTGCTTTAGCCATAAGATGCGTGATTGCTTGATGGGTGAAGGTGAGTATTTGACAAACTCATATTTTAGTGATACAATAGACGATCAAGTTGCAATTAAGATTATTAGTGATTTAATTCTGACACCAACATATTCTTCCAATAGAAAACCTACAAAACATATAACATGAAAAAAGTAATTTTAGTAACTGGTGCGACTAAAGAATGCGGTATCTATCAGTATGCAGATTCTGTATATGAAATTTTAAAAACATCTAAAAACTATGAGTTTGAATTTTTAGCTACCGATTCACATAGAGAATTTAATCAACAAGTGGCTGATATAGATCCATATGCTATTATATACAATCATCATCCATCTACATTGAATTGGCTAAACAATGGTATCACTAGACCGATTGCAAATTCAACAAAGACTAAACAATTAGCGATTGTTGGGCATGAACACGTTAATAAATTTACTGGAATTAATTCTTACATTTTTACCGACCCTAGAAAAGAAACATCGGGAGATGAATACGCTGGCGTTCCTCCAATCTCATACTACGATAACATTCAATATTCAAAACCCAATGATGTATTGAAGATTGGCACAAGTGGCATCAGTAATGTAACAAAGAATCTAGAACAAATCATCGGATTAATAAACGAACAATTTAGCGAAGATGTTATTTTAAATCTTCACTTAGCAAATGGTGCTTATGTTGATCCATCTGGTGGGCTTTCAAATTCATTAGAACGTGCATGTAGAAAACTTGCTAAGAGTAATGTTCAAATCAATGTGACTCAAGAATTCTTCAATAAAAAAGATTTGATTACGTGGTTAAATCAAAACGACATTAATCTGTATTGGTATAAGACACCAAATGTTCCTGGCGTGAGTGGATCAGTAGATCGTGCGTTAGCATCAAAGAAACCTTTTGGCGTTAATGATTCTACATTCTTATCACATACTAGAAGAGATTTCAACGATTTGACAAAAACTTCAATCAAAGATATTGTTGCTGGTGGAATTGAACCATTTCAAGAATTCTATGATGCTTGGAATCCAAATAAATTATTGACATTGTACGAAGGATTATTAGACAAATGAAAACTGCATTAGTACTAGGCGCTGGTGGCTTCATTGGCGGTCACATGGTTAAGCGTTTAAAATCAGAAGGCTATTGGGTTCGTGGCGTAGATAAAAAACTACATGAACATGAATATAGTCACGCAGATGATTTTCAACTTGCAGATTTAACTTCACAATCTGAAGTAAAAAATGTTATTGACCAACAATTTGATGAAGTATATCAATTGGCTGCCGACATGGGTGGTGCAGGTTATATCAATACAAATTTATATGATGCAGATGTAATGCACAATAGCGCAACAATTAATTTGAATGTTCTCCATAGATGTAAAGAGATGAACATCAAAAAAGTATTCTTCAGCAGTAGCGCATGTGTATACAATGAAGAACTACAATCATCAAATGTAAATCCTGATTGCAGAGAATCAAGTGCATATCCAGCACATCCCGATTCTGAATATGGATGGGAAAAGTTATTCTCTGAAAGATTGTTTCATGCATACAATCGTCAACATGGTATGCAAAACAAAGTTGCTAGATTTCACAATATCTTTGGACCATATGGTACATGGGACGGAGGTAAAGAGAAGTTTCCAGCCGCAGTTTGCAGAAAGATTGCAAAAGCGAATGATGGTGATGAAATTGAAATTTGGGGTGATGGCGAACAGACTAGAAGTTTTCTATACATTGATGATTGTATTGAAGGCGTTAGACACTTGATGAATAGTGAAACGTTTCATGGTCCAGTTAACATCGGTGCAGATCAAATGATTAGTATCAACGACACAGTTGATCTTGTTGCACAGATTGCAGGCAAAACAATCCGCAAGAAACACATTGATGGTCCAACAGGTGTACGTGGGCGTAACAGTAACAATGAGTTGATAGAAGAAAAATTAAATTGGCGCCCAAGTCAAAATCTGAAAGAAGGACTGAAAGAAACCTATCGGTGGATTAATTTTCAAGTTGAAAATGGAAAACAATAAAATGAAACGTACTATATTATTTGTCACACAGACTTTAGGATTTAAAGCCGCTTGTGGTATAGGATTGATGGGTGACGTTACAGGTAAAGTATTACTTGAACATCCAGAATTTAATTTCAAGATGATTTACGCAGACAATATGAATACAGTAGAAGACGCAATTCTATCTTTAAGTCCTGAAGCAATCGTTTATAACTATGCACCAGGAACAACTCCATGGATGGATCATCCACATTTGAGAAATGTATTTCCACACATTAAACACCTACGAATCATGCACGACATGAGCCAATCAATTGCAGATTCATATTCGCCTAGATCCAATCATGGTTGGGAATACATTATTGCAGATGATCCTAGCGTGAAAGAGACACAGCATGTGTTCACAACAAATCGTTTGCTTCCAGGAAAACCAACAGTATCATATGTTGAGCCTGAGAAACCAATCATCGGATTTCAAGGGTTTGGTCCACCACACAAAGGCATTGCTAGACTAGCGCACAAAGTACAAGAAGAATTCGATGAAGCAACATTGAGACTTCACATTCCTTTTGGATTCTATGAAGACCAGATTCATGGGCGTAAAGGAAGTAATGCACTTGCAAGAGCCGAAGAAGTTAAACGCATTATTACAAAACCAGGAATTGATGTTATCATCACACATGATCTATTAGATACTCAACAGATTATTAACTTGTTAGCGCAAAATACAATTAACTGTTATTTTTATGATTATCTAGATGGATGTGGACTCGCAAGTAGTCCAGATTATGCATTGGCGTCAGGGCGCCCTATTGCAGTAACACGTAGTCATCAGATGCGAAATTATTGGGACTTAGAACCTAGCGTTTTAATTGAAAATAGTAGCATCAGGCAAATCATTGCAAATGGTACTGCACCCCTAGAACCTCTGTATAAAGCATACAGCAAGGAAAGCGTTTGGCAAGATTATTCAAGAATTCTTAATAGATTGCTAAATAACTAACCCACTAAACAATTATGTGGGTATTTTACACAACTCATTACACACACAGGAGGAAATATGAGTAAAACACCGTTTGAAATTCGCCTTGAGATTCTCGATATGGCGAAAGGCATCGTAATGGAAGACTATTACGCAAAGCAAAATTGGACTAGAGAGAAGTGGGAGTTTGAATCAAGTGCCGCAAGAGACACGGGCAGTACGATACCAAACAGACCAGAGAATCCTCAGTTCCCAACTTCAGAAGACATACTGAAGAAAGCAAAAGAATTAAAAGCGTTTATTGACAACGCATAATTAGTTTGCAGGAGGGGTACAATGTATCCCTCCATTCAAAAAAGAAAGGAAAAATATGAGAGCATTACTAGCAGTAATATTTTTAGTACTATCATCAATCACACCTCTGTCACATGCATCATCAGCATTACCAACACTCAGAGAATTATCAGAAGCATCAACTGCACCAAAAGATTCAAGTAAATCAGACTTGTATTGGATGGCAATGAACATTTATCACGAAGCAGGCAATCAACCACTCATCGGCAAAATTGCAGTAGGCGTAGTGACATTAAACAGACTAAAGGATAAACGTTATCCAAAAAACATTCGTGATGTTGTCACGGAATCACAACAGTTTTCTTGGTACAATAGTAAACAAGCAAGCACACCACCAGCTAACAATAGTCGTTGGAAAGAATCATATGAAGTTGCCAAATTATTATTGACAAAATCAATAGGTAGTGATATAATTAAACTCTTAGAAGGTGCTACACACTTTCATGCAATTGATGTTAAACCAGCATGGATTAACAAAGTGCATAGGATTGCTCAAATTGAGGGGCATATTTTTTATAGATTGTAATTAAAGGAAATTTTGAAATGAATATTATGAAGACTGAAATTAAGATGAGAACGTATCAGCGTAAGAATGGATATCCATCACACTACTATGCGTCTGAAAGCGAAATGACTAATTTGAATTTTCGTTCGGCAAAACCAGCAAAGGTGCAAACTAAATTTGGCTACTACAAAAACGGCAGAATTACATCAGTACGATTCTATGAATCTTAATATTTTGACTCAGAAAGAATTTGAATCTGAAATTAAGAAGATTCAATTTGATAAGCATCCAATCACAATGATTGATGCTATTCTTGAATACTGCACTATTAAAAACATTGAAGTTGAGACTGCGGCATCTTTAGTTACACCTCGCATGAAGTCTTCCATTGAAGGCGAAGCAATGAAGTTGAAGATGATTGCACCGAAAGCTAGATTACCTCTTGAGGTTGAAGACTGATGAAAATGGATGCTATAGACGCATACAAGGTTTACTTAGGAGTTAAAAATCATTTTACGTTAGACAGCTACGATTGGTTCAAGTATAATAAGAAAGTCAATGTCACTTACGATTCTTTTTTGAAACGTAAAGACAAAATCTTTTTTGCTAAACTTGGCAATCGTAAAGATGCTTACTTAGAAGAGTTTTTAGTTTCTAATTTTATGCACGACACAAAAATGTGGGTCGGTGAACTTCTGTCTGAAGAGTGTGAAGAACGCTACAAAGAATGGAAACGTAGACAAGAATCGTTGACGTATGTATTTAAGAATGAGATGGATTTTATCTCTGGTTGGACAGCAACCGAACTGAATGAATTTTTTAATGCTAAAGGTGGAGATCATCCACCAATCATAAAGAAATACTTAAGAAAAGAAATCAGTCTGGAGACACTTGCGATACTTAATTCGCTATTGCAATTTGTCAAAAGGTATGATATAATGATACATGATCCAATCTACAAAGAGGTAAGCAAGTTATGCAAAAAGTACCAGCCCTTTTTAAATTACGATACGGCACGGATGAAAAAGTCACTAAGAGAGTTAGTAGTGACGTAGTGGCAATAATGCGTAAACCATCAAAGGTTTGCCGTCTATTGACACAAAAAGAGAATTGTGATAGACTATATACTATAGTAGATTATGATAAAAGTGGACAAGCAAAACATACATTTAATACTTAACATACAAGGAAATACTAATATGGCATCAACATCATTTGCAGATTTGAAAAAGTCACGCACCAAAGATTTGGAAAAACTCACAGACGCAGTTTCCAAACTCACAAATAAAGAAGAAGGTAAGAAGTCTTATGAAGACCTCCGATTCTGGAAACCCACAGTAGACAAAGCAGGTAACGGTTTCGCAACGATCCGTTTTCTTCCCGCACCAGCAGGCGAAGATGTACCTTGGGTTCAAGTTTTCAATCATTCATTCCAAGGTCCTGGTGGATGGTACATTGAAAATTCGTTGACTACACTCAACAAGAAAGACCCTGTGTCTGAACACAATAGCATCCTTTGGAACTCTGGTTCTGATGCTAACAAAGATATTGCACGTAAGCAAAAGCGTAAGTTGCAGTATATCGCAAACGTTTATATTGTTAAGGATCCTGCGAATCCTGACAATGATGGAACAGTTAAATTGTTCAAATTCGGTAAGAAGATTTTTGACAAGTTGAATGACTTGATGAATCCTGAGTTTGAAGATGAAACTCCTGTCAACCCATTTGACCTTTGGGAAGGTGCGAACTTCAAGTTGAAGATTCGTAAAGTTGAAGGTTATCAGAACTATGATAAGTCTGAGTTTGAATCACCAGCACCTTTGTCTGGCGATGAAGATGATCTAGAACGTATCTGGAAGCAAGAGTTTAGCTTGTCTGAATTCTTGAGCGAAAAGAACTTCAAGTCTTATGATGAATTGAAAGCACGTTTGAACAAAGTGCTTGGGCTTGAAGATGGTTCTGCTGGAGATAATTATTACTCCACTAAACCTAACGTACCAGTTACAGCTAAACCTGAGGCAGTAACTAAGCCAAAGACTACAGTTGCAGATTCAGTTAGTGATGATGAAGACTTGAGTTATTTTGAGAAGTTGGCTGAAGATTAATATTTCGTAATCTCCTTTGTGACTTTGGGGAAGCAGTAAAATGCTTCCCCTTTTTTTATGCAGGCAATCCAGTATTCAAACTAGCATCTCTAATAGCATTTTTAGATTTGCTTAATAGGTTTGCATAATATGTGTTAACAGACTGATTGTTTGTCTGGCGGTTATCAGCAACAGTATTAACCGTTACGGGTGTGCTTGATGATCCAGTCGCATTGCCACCAGTAATAATAGTTGCAGAATTGGATGGTGTTGCGCTGATAATATCTGCTATATCAATGCCATTACTATTAGTATCGTAAATTAGTTTTCCATTTTTATCATACATCAATGCAGTAGTATCATAAACTTTCCGTTTAACCTGAGATACATTTCCATACTCATCAGTAACGTCTACCATCTTTTCAGTAAATGGTGCCTCAACATATTTACCTTCTTTCATGCTATAAATCATCGGATCAGTTCCTGCAGTATACTCATCTCCAGAAGTGGCCTCCTGACGTTTATTAGCTAAACCAGCCGCAATGATTGCATCTTGTGCAACAGTAGCACCAAACACACCTTGCTCTTTTGTAACATCAATTTTATTTGCGCCAGTACTTAACTCTTTAATTAAACCTTTTGATATAGTACCATAAGTTTTAGAGTTTAATAATTTAGATGCTTTATCAACAGCATCTGATTTAGCCGCATATGCGGCCTTGAATGCATCCGCAACGTGTTTAACAATTTGTGATGCCGCCGCACCCGCTGAGAAATCTTTTCCTGGTGCACCCAAGTTCAAATCATTTCCAGCAGAAGATGGTGCGCCCGTTATCAAACTAATCGTCACACTATTTTTGTCAATCGAACACATAACAAAATCAAATGGAGATTGTTCTTTTGTTTGAACTTCTGCTTCTTTAGTTGCATTGAATGCTACTCTAATTAGAGAATCTGCGAATTCTACCCAACCTTGTGGCGTTGCTTCTCTTGGCGCTTGCAAATCTGCAATACCAGCGATGTTATTATTTCCTTTAACACGAATGATACGCCAGATTTGAGGATTTGGTTGTGGGGGCGAACTTCCTCCACCAAATAAACTTCCAACAATACTTCCAATAAAACCTCCAACAGGTCCGCCAATTGCATATCCAATATAAGTAAAGGCCGCAGTTACAGCCGCACCTTTAATATCGCCTTGTGCTAATTTTATGATGGAGGCCGTATATGGTAATGCATCCATAAAATCAAATCCTGGAAGAAAAGAAGTAGATGATGCGGCGCCTGCGGCTCCAGCACTTCCAGCACTTCCAGCCGCATTAGCTGTCATTTGCTGACCTAATTGCAAGTCGGCCATTGTTGCGGCATCATAACCACCAGCCCATGATGGTGCATATGTTCCATAAGCATTACTAAGTGTATTTCCTGCACTAGAGAATGCGCCAGTAACACTTTGTCCTGCGCTAGTACCAGCAAACATATCAAATGCTTTACCACCAAGGAATGATAATCCTTTGCTAACTGCAAAAGATGCAAGCATAGCCATGTATGGATTTTTAATACCCATAGCTTGAACAGCTTTTTGAGTGATAGCAGACTTACCTAAGTCAATAGCCATGTTACCAACTTCAGCAAGAGGACCGCCTCCACTAAAGAATCCTCCGCCTCCACCCGCACCTCCACCACCAATAGTTGTTCCACTACCAGTTGTTGCTCTAGATGCAAGAAGTCTATTAGTTAAAATCTGCTGTTCATATTGTGCTTCACTAACCATTTTCTGTGCAATGGCTCTTTCTGTACTACCACCTTCAGCATCTAAGAATCTTTGTTGTGCATCTTTTTCAGCTTGTTTTGCTACATTAAGTTGGTCTGCTGTATCTTTTGTTAATTGTGGTACGTTATCTTTAAGAACAACCATGCCATCTTTATTCAATTGCATATATGGATTATTCTGTGCGGCCGCTTGCAATGTTCCTGCTGAAGGCATTCCTGTAGGTGAACTGCCATATTGTCCATTGTATCCACCAAACGCACCCATGGTTCTCATTCGTGGATCCATGTTAGGCATATTAAGTGGACTAGTTCCTAACGCATTATCAACAGGTCCCATTGCGGTTGAACCCAATACATTCGCCATGTAACTGATACCTTCTTGTGGCGATGCAAAACCATATTTTGCAAATATAGTTTCAGGTCCAAGTGCAACTTGTCCTCCACTCACACCATAGATAATTTGTTCTAATGCAGTTACTTTACCTTGTTGTGTTCCTTTAGCAAGATTACCTAAAATCTGTCCACCAAGAATATTTGCTTGGTCGGAATTCATTCCCATTGAACCAAAGATACCTTGTGCTACAGACCTAGCACCAACTTCCATATAGCCTGTTGCGGCTTTACTGAAGATTTGTCCGAATGCAGGACCATATTGTTTACCAAATATTGATGTACCAAGTTTAGTAAGTTGTGGCGTCAGACCCAACATCTTGTTGAGTTGTTCACCTCTATACATTTGTCCAGATGCTGTTTTCTGACTTACGTTTTTATATCCACCTGGATACAATGCACTCATCAAAGTGCCAGAGATTGTTTTTGTTAATTGTCTTTGTAAACTATCAGTAAATTGTTTATTTACTCTAGCTAATATATCCTCAGATGTTTTAAATTTACCTTTAGACATACTGATTCTATTGTCTTTAACTGCTTTTGCAGTAACACCAGTATTCTCTTTGATAGATTTTAATTTTTCAATGACTTCTTTTTTATTGTTTTCAACGTCACGTTTATTTGCATATGATTCTGCAACACTTGCATCACCCATTTCAATTAATGGTGTTGTTGGTATTGGTATCGCTACACGTTTTGCAGAAAGTTTTGATATAGCATCCGTTGCAACAGGATTATCTCCAGCAACTTTAGTTGCAATTGCGGTTGCTTCTTCTTCAGTCTTACCTTCTTTTAATGCTTTGTAATATGCTGTAACTGCATTTTCTGCTAATTTTTTATTTGCTTGTGCGGCAAAACCAGGAACACCTTGAGCCTTTCTAGGATCAAAATTTCCACGTTTAGCATCACCTTGAGGCGCACCACCTGGTGCTGTGGCTGGAGCGCCAGGCGCAGTTTCTTTGTTACCTTCTCCGAATTTAATAAAGGTTCTAGGATCAACTGGGCTACCGCCACGCTTTAATGAGAAGTGTAAGTGTGGTCCTGTTGAGTGGCCAGTACTACCAACAAAACCAATAACGTCTCCAATCTTTACATTCTGCCCAACTTTTTGAGTCAAACCCGCAGATAGATGACAATACGCTGAAGTCATTCCATTGCGGTGGTCTACTATTGCAAATATTCCAGCAGTTTTATTTTCACTTACTAGAACAAGAATACCATCGGCAGCGGCTACAACATAATTACCCATACCGACTGCTAAATCGATACCATCATGTTCTCTGCCTCCTCTTAATGCACTTTTTTCTTTAAACTCACTACTAACTCTATATGGTACTGTGAGAGGAACCCTCCATAAAAGTCCTGAAGTTTTATTTGCACCTGTTTGTGCAGTTAATGATTTTGGTGAACGTGCATCACCTTTTTTATCTTCGCCTGATGTATCTGGACCAGCACCTGTAGCGTTGCCCATTGCATCATATTGCATTGGTTCATTGGGTTTACTTGCACCCTTTTTTCCAGACCCCATCATACCAGTGGCCGCCTCAGCAACGTCTGCGGCTAGTAAAGCCCAACCCACATAAGGTATAAATCTAGAACCAACTTTACCTGCAATTCTTGCACCAACCCCAAGTGCGCCTGCAATTTTACCTAATTTTCCTCCACCACCAAATAACAATGCCGCAGATAATACTAACTCTGCGATGAATGCGGCTAGTCTTTTTCTAAGTCCTAGCAATGCACCCATAACAACTGTGCCTAACATTCCACCTAAAGCATTTCCAAGTATGTTACTTAATAATCCACCACCGGCTGCGGCACCTGCTTCGCCAGCTTTACCTCCGCCTCCACCCATGCCTGAATTTTTAATTGCATCGATGAGTGCTTGATTCTGTTGTGCTTGTTCTCTAGCCTTCTCTTCTTCAAACATCATTTTGTATTGTTCAGCTTTAGCTGATGCTCTTGCAACATTAGCCGCAGTAGCAGTATTAGCATTAATCTGTGCTAACTGTTGAACCATTTGTGCAAATGGATTACCACCTACTGGTGATGAAGATGCTGGAGTAGTATTTGTAGACCCCTGTGCAAGAGCCGCTTTAGCTTGTCCAATGCTATTTGCATTTTTGCGTAGCGCAGAGAATGCGCCGTAGCCGGCAACAAGTCCTGGCATCTCAGAGAGTGCGGCTCCCTTGAGTCCATAACCAAAGCCTTTAACTATACCGCCAGCAGACTGTTTAAGTGCGCTACCTAGTGCGGATCCGTAATTGCCTATTGTTGCCATATGCTAATTACCCTCTATCAAACACAGAGTCTGGATTTGGGTCTGCGAATTTTGCGGCTTTTCCGGTTGCGGGTTTTGAGATTGAATTTGTTCCCCAACTTGATGAGGGTGCAGTCGTTGATGCTCCAAAGCCTGAACTGCTATCAAAGCCTCCTGCTGACGGCGAGCCATATGTTGTTGTAACGCTTTGACCCACGGGTTGCATTCCGCCATTGTTTGCTCCTGCTAGTTTTTCTTGTGTACGCCCAAAAGCCGCAAGACCCAATACAGCACCCATTGCTATGTGATATAGTCCAGCACCTTGCAACGTAAGTGGTTGCCATTGACTAGTTACTTGGCCATGACTAATACTCTGTAATAAACTCCATAAGATAGGGAATAACACAAAGTCTGCTGTACATGTAGCCATATAGACCCAACCCATCATTGGGCGCCATTTGCTGTTCATCCAGTCTTCTTTTTTCTTCTCACTATCAGTTAATTTGTTATATTCTTTTTCTGTAGTCATTGCCATCAACCCCTTCTTTGCGCTTGATTTTGTTGCTGTATTCTGTCATTTTCTTCTTCGATATGTTGACTTAATAGCATTATGTAAATATCACGCTCAAAAGGAATCATGTCTTCCAAATCACCTAAACTGTATTTATGATGTTGCATTAATGCAAAATTAGTCTTATAATAGTTTGCTAAACTATCATGCCCCATCACAATGCGAAAAAATTTCCCATTCCCTCCAATGTAACTTCATCGTCACAACCGCAACCAGTACACTTCCAATTAATAGTGTGCTTCAGCTTTGGCATGGTTTCAAAGAAATTCATTACATTTTTAAACTGTTCTTGTGAAAGACTATCTACAAATTCTTCTAATTCTTTTCCTGTAGAGTCTTCTTTCTTATATACTTCATCTTTATCGTAAATGTAATCAATACATGCAATTAGCATTTTGACTGCAACATCTAATTGACTCATATTGTCGGTATTCATCTCAGTAAAGTCTGCCGTTGGATATTTTAACTTAATACCTAAACCTGTATCTTCGTCAATTGTAATCTTGTCTGTATGAGTGATAGTTTTTTGAACTTCAACTTCCATGATGTTAAACGGGAACTTAGTTACATGCTGACACTCTTCTTCTTTAGTGTTTAATCCTGTAGGATGACGCAATTGCAAATCTACTGTTTCACCAATAGATTTACCACGTAGTCTCATAAAGAAATATTCTAAGTCAAATGTCGGCAACTTATCTACGTCAACTTCACTAACAGCGCAATTATTAATAATTTGCTTTACTGCTGTCATAATTGATTTTGCTTCTCCACTCTCTAGTGCAAGCAAAAGAATCTTCTGCTCTTTCATTAAGAATGGGCGATATCGTATTGCTTGACCGGTTGATGATAAAGTCAATTCAAAGATAGGTGTGTTAATTTTAGGCAAAGCCATGATATACCTCCAAAGGTGTAATGATTAAAATTTGTTGAGTTTAAATTTGTGATAGCGATAGAATAATGTAACGCCAAAACGCTGATACGAATTTACTTCTTCCCATGTCGCATTCATAGGTGATATTACTGTAGGATAAACATCATTTAGTTGATATGAAATAAGCACTTTGCCAGCTTCATCTAATTGTTGAACTTCTAGCGTAACGCCTCTAGCATAGTCCTGAAAGTAAGAAACTAAACCTCCTACTGATGCACCATTTGCTTCTCCGGCTGGTCCAACAATAGAATCAATCCAAGATTCAAAGAATACACGCTCTTTCATATCTGCTGAACATATAATTGAAATTTGAATATCATTGTATGTAACATCGTATGGAAGTTTTAATGCAGGACCACCACCGCCAGTATCATCTGACGTAGCGATAGAACGACCAGGTAATTCAGCTTTCTCGCATCTAAAAACAAAATCGTCAATATCTGAAACTCCATACTGAGCCATTGTTGCGGCTAGAACTTCATTATCATCCCATCCACGCAATATAGCACGAAATAAATTAGGACGAACTGGTTTACCTATAGCATCTTTAAACGTGGATATACTAAATGGATTTTCTATTTGCCCAGTAATTGTAACTGTTTCTAACCGTGCTGTTGTTGCCATTTTATGTTCTTCCTATTTGTTTGCGTGACTCTTCCCAAACACGCCCTGTGTCTGCTTTTCTGAAAGACTCTGTTGGTAGAAAAATAGCAATGTCCCATTCGTTTACTTGCACTTCTAAGAATTGAGAACGAACATGACTTCTTAGGTATTTTTTTAGCATTGGTTTGAAGTATCTGTACTTAGATGCAGACTGTAGAATAGAATATGAAATTCTAACTTTTGTCGTATCGTCATACTTTTTATTTGTCAATGTAGAATATAATGCATTCATTAATTTAGCACGTAGCACTGGAGGCAAGTAATGAAAGTTGATCCCTAAGAATCCATCAGAGTCTATTCTCACGGGAAAGATTAATGGAAACGTATCGTAATACGGCAAATCTTTTTTTGTTTTTGGATCGTACTTAAATGCATACATATATCCAAATTCCATTGACGAAACTTTTCTTGCCTCATCGGTTCTTTTCTCAAAGACTCCAGGACTTATGTTCGACATTAATTTGCCAGCCGCAGACCTATACCAATCCCTTGCCGCAACTGTTCTTGCAGGAATGATGCCTTGTCTAGCGCCTTGAATGAGTATGTTATCAAATATCATCTTCTATTTATCTCAAATCTTTATCGGTTATGATTTTAAATTCCCAATTTCTTTCAATTGAGTACTTTGTTGCGGCTTCCCATTTTGCTTGATTGACGCCCCATGTCATTACTTCATTGATGAATCGTCTGGTTGGTTTACCTGCTGGTGTGTTTTTTCTAACAGGAGGGCGTGTTTGTATGTCTGGCTTGACTTCAATTAGCACAGATTTTATCTCTCCGTTCTTGTCTCTATACTTCATCCAGAAGTCAACAAAGTATCTATGATATCTATTGTCAACAGGAGACACATAAGGAACAACGATTTCTTCAGAAGACCACTCAAGTATGGAAGGAGTTTCATCACAATAGACCATGAATCTTCTTTCCAACAAACTTCGATACACAATATTTGTTGGATTCCCTTTGTACTTTTGATAGTTTTTAGGCTTAAATTTACCTTTGTATGACATAAATAGAATGATGAATTAATATAAGGGAAAGCCAAAATGGCAACAAGACAACCATTTACAGTAACAACTTCTGGATTTCAATATCCATCTGGACCAGAAACTGAATTGATATTTGGTAGCGACTTTGCTCACTCAGAATTTGTTATTCCAATGGCTAGATTTAAATTCTATGATGCAACGGGTGCAGATTCTGATGCGCCATCTATTTATATACGACTCGGAGGCACGTTTAGCACACAGTTAAGCAACAGCTATCAAGAAGCTACAGGTATATTTGGTTCTATTACTCCGGGACAAACTAGTAATGCTACTTTAAAAGACATGACAGATTTGTTAGGTAAAGTCAAAGGTAGTGGTTTAGAAGCTATTCAAAAAGGATTAATGAATGCGCTTGGCGCTGGCGTTGGATATATTGCGAGTGCAGGACAATCAGGAAAATCTCAAGCAGAATTTTTGACAAGAAAATTATTTAACAGTTTTCAGCAATTGATTTATCAAGGACCTAGATTCAGATCATTTCAATTGCCGTTTAATATGAAGCCTACAAGTTACGAAGAAGCCAAAACGATGCGTGATATTATTCACACATTTCGTGTAGCATCTTCACCTAGAGGAAATTTAAACGATTCATTAACAGGATTTAATGAAAATGCTTTAGCCGAGTCTGGAATATCTCAAGAACGAATGGATGAAATTAATAAGTTGCCAGATGAAGAAAAAAAATTAGCACTAACTGAGGTAGGTTTAGATGCATTCAATGAAAATGAAGGCACAGCAATTACCGAAGCATCTAAGGCTCCTTTAACATTTGGATATCCAGACATGTGCGAATTAGAATTAATTCTTTATAAAAAGAATGGTACAAACAGCGAAATTGTTTCATTGTTTATTTCTGATTTTTGTATGATTGAAAATGTTGGTTTAGATTATGGAGCACAAAACAAAATGGTGTTTCTTTCAAATCCTACGTCTTCCGCAGCCGGCGAATATTTTGCATCTGAGGTTAACATGACGATTGCATTGAGAGAGAGCGTATTGATTACAGCAGATTACGCAACAGCAGAACACAATACATCAGGTAGAACAATTTTCTAATTATGTCAATATACACATTCTATCCAAAGATAACTTATAAAGTTGATGCCTACGATTCGCTTACGGCAATTGATATCACATCATCTTTAAAAGTCAAAGACTATTTAAAAAACTACAGAGGAATACTATATTCACCATATCAAGTGCAAGATGGCGAGCGTCCAGATTACGTATCATATAAACTCTATGGTAGTACAGACTACGATTGGATTATCATGCTTGCTAATGATATTCATAGTTTGTATGATGATTGGCCAAGAAATTCTGTAGACTTAGAATCATACATCATTGAAAAGTATGGTAGTCTTACGTCAGCTATGTCTACTGTAAAATATTATTACGATGCAAGCGGAGACATTATTGACCAAACAACTTATAATAGTCTTGCATTAACTGCTAGAACATCCGAGACAGAATATGAATATGAGTTGCGAGTTAACTCTAACAAATCAAAAATAAGAGTTATTAGAAAAAGTTTAATTAGTGCAATTACTTCTGATTTGAATTCTATTACTAAGAAACCTGTTACCTAATGGCTACCACCAATAATAATTTTTCTGCGTTTACTAAATTTTCGCCTGACATAGGGCAGACTTCAGATATAAAAGTATCGCAAGATCCGTCAATTGTTCCCGGTTTTGGATCAGACGTTGACGTTAAAGAAGTTTTTTTGCTCACACAATACGGTGAGAGGGTAGACTTGATGGGCGCATTTAGAGATATTGAAATTATTGAAGATATGTTTTCTGCATGTATTGAAGGTGTAATTACCATTGACGATTCTGGTGGTGGTTTAGAGAAATTTGCATTGCGTGGTGGAGAATTAATTGGATTAAAAATTGCAAAGCCAGGAAATGGTGAGGTCATCATTTGGCGACAAGATTTAGTTGTGCATAAGATTAGCGAAAGCACAGTAGATCAAACAACTTTGCATAGCGTATATCAGTTGCAATTTACGTCAAGAACTTACATCAATTCTACTAAAAAGTGTTTGTTTAAAAGTTACAAAAACATGTCTATTGGACATGCAGTAACATCTATGTTTTCTGAAATGGGTGGTGCAAATGATTTGATTTTAGAAGACCCTAATATTACATTAGAGAAACCATTTATCTCTACAGGACTTATGCCACATAAAGCGATTGAAGCAATGACTCATCGTGCATGTGCAAAAGGCGACTTCTATGTGTTCTTTGAAAGATTTAATCCCGTATTTGCAACAAATTCTATAACAGATGAACCATTTACGTCATCATATTATTTTGGCAGTCTGAATAAACTAATCAGAGATTCGGCACAGTATGGCATACATAATATTAAATTTGCACAAAAAACTGTAGCAAATAAAGAAGACACAACAATAAGAACTTTAAAGTTTGAAAGAAGAGAAAATTTTAATCATTTGAATGCAATGCTATTGGGGCTGTATAATACAACAATCACATCAATTGACGCAATATCAAGAACTCATGCGATGAGAAAATTGTCATATGCAAACGGGCAGAATGAATCAACTGATTTCTATTCATTTAAAACGATTGACGATTCAAACATATTTTCAAGATATGACGATATTGCTGGACAAACTCCAGGAAGAAAGTTGATTACCTCTTCACTAAATGATTCTGTAAATAGAGATGAGTGGTTATCAAATAACATCTATGGACATTTGACTAAGAACTTATTTCAAATTGGCATAGAGATTGAAGGTGGTAAGAATAACATTGGTGTTGGGCATATTGTGAACTTCATTGTTCCTAGTGCATTTGAAAAATTAGCAGACCCAACAAACCCAAGTATACCCAACGATAAAATTTATTCGGGTAAATATTTTGTTATGTCGGTTCATCACAAAATTGGACTGGGTTCGTATTCAAAGTCTTTAGAGTTAGGTAGAGCAACTATTCCGTATGACTTCAATACTGGTGTTGCAACACCAACAGCAGATTCTAGATTACCAAATAGACGTTATCAAGACAGCACAGATTCAACAACAATAGTGAACAGATATTGGAGAAAAGGTTTAGTACCATGAAACTTAAATTTTCAGAGTATGTAGATTTAAAAGACTACAAAGCAAGTCAACTTGTAGAGAAACAAATTCTTTATAACAATGGCGCAAAGTATGGGCAGATTGTGTTTCTTGCTGGTGGTGCGGGTTCTGGTAAAGGTTTTGCCGTTCAGCATTTTATGCAAGGGTCTGATTTTAAAATACGTGACGTAGACGAATTGAAGATTGCATTTCAAAAGCTAGATGCACTTGGTAAATTCACGACACAAGACTTGCTTGACAAATATGGCGACAAGATTTCCGATAAAGATAAAGACCTTATCAAAAAAGAATTGATAGACAAGAATTTAAAGATGGGTCAGTTGGACTTAAAAACTCCAACGCATGTTTACATCTTACATATTCTTATTCGTGCAACTGACGTAAAAAACAAGACATTAGACTTAATGCTTGCTGGCGCTGAAAAGGGTCAATTGCCAAATCTTATTTTTGACAGCACATTCAAAGAAGTTTCAGACATGACAGATGTTTTGCCAAAACTGTTTGATGCTGGATATGAACCAAAAAACATTCACGTTTCATGGGTTCTGACTAATTATCAGATTGCAATAATGAATAACAAAAAAAGAGCAAGAGTTGTGCCAGAAGATATTTTACTTGCTACTCATGCGGGTGCCGCACAGACTGTATATAACTTAGTGACAACAGCTATGCCACCATCGGTTCAAGGCGGTGTTTACGTCATTCTAAATAATCCAGCGAATACAATTTTCATTGTCGATCCAAAAACAAATAAACCATATAAAGACAAAAACGGTAATCCTGTTATCAAAGACTTTAAATACTTAACTCTTAAAGAACCAGGAAAACCTGCAAAGACAGAACTTGATGTAAAAAAACAATTACTGACTTGGATTAAAGACAATGTTCCTCCAGGCGCAGTAGATACATCAGAATTAGACAAGCTATGAAAAAATTTAAAGAATTTATACAAGGCACCACACTTTCACAAGAAGAGTGGGAAGAAGAAGTTTACGGTCCAGAATTAATTGAGACACTTAAACAAGTAGACGGAAAGTGGGCGTTAGTCTCTAAAAAAACAGGTAAGCCATTGCGTTACTACAAAGGCGAGGGTAAACCTTCGGATGAATGGGTTGCAGATCAAGAGAGACAAATTCAGTATTTTAAGCATATGGGATAATTGATGAGAAATTTTATTGGGCAGGATGGATTTGTTTGGTGGATTGGAGTTGTTGAAGATATCAACGATCCATTGACGCTTGGCAGATGCAAAGTAAGATGCTTTGGATATCATCCTGCAAAGGCAACTAGTTTAGTTCCGACTGAAGACTTGCCTTGGGCGTTATCTATTCACCCTCTAAACACACCAAATCTTTACGCAAGTCCTAAAGTTGGTGAATGGGTATTTGGTTTCTTTTTAGATTCTATGTCTGCACAAGAGCCTGCAATTTTAGGTTATCTTCCTGCAATTCCGCAAAATGCTTCAGAGTATTTTGGCACATCACCCAATTTAACTAGAAACTTTGCTAGGGTTACTACTTCAAAAAATTCTGCAAATACAGTTTGTTGGGAGATTGGAAACAACATCATTGAAGTTGTCACGCAATCTTCAGGTGAAGCGAATGGGCACATATTAATTCAACACAAAACTGGCGCAAAAGTCAATATAGATTCTGATGGAAAAATTTCAATCTATACACCAACCAATGATATTTCAATTGAAGCGTCAAATGGCGATATCAATTTAAACGCAAAGAACATCAATTTAACAGCGACAGAATCAATAACGACTACATCAACTTTAGCAACAAGTATTATTGCTGGAGGGCTTGCTTCTATTACTGCTGGTGGCGCATTTACTGCAACTGCTGGACTATACGCAAGTGTACGTGCGCTTCTTGGCACATTGAATCTCCAATCATCAGCAACAACAACAATTACTGCACCTTCAGTTAGTGTGACTGGAATATTAGAAGTTGCTGGACCAATAACAGGTGCGGTTTCTGTAACTGCACCGATTGTAACTACAGGAACTACAAGTCTTGGAACTCACGTTCATGGTGGAGTACAAAATGGTGGTGGTGTTACTTCTACAGGTATAGGTTAAAATCATAGGCTACACAGTAGTATAGCACTATGTCAAGCAAAAGTCAACATTTTATAAGGAAATAATAATGACGAATCACGAAAACTTAGTTAATTTATTTGAATCATATCTCGCAGAGAATGATAAATTCGACAACAAAGGAAATAAAGCCGCAGGAACAAGAGCAAGAAAAGCATTAGCAGAGTTTACAAAAGCGGCTAAAGAACGAAGAAAAGAAATTCAAGACGCTAAAACGGCAGAATAACAGACATAAATAAAAGAAAAAAATGGCTACTATTAATTTTTACAAAGATTTACCATTAGACTTCACGCCTCATCCTGTGACTGGTGACGTTCGTCCCATCACAAATGAGGTTGCAGTTAGACGTTCTTTGTCTAATTTAATTAACACGACAAAAGGCTCACGCCCGTTCATGCCTGATTATGGTAGTAGCGTTAAAAATTATTTGTTCTCTAGAAATGGCGCATTTACATTGTATGAACTTAAAAAAAGTCTTAGAAGAGACATTGAAAAGTATGAAAAACGCATATCACTAAGAGACATAAAGATAGATTATTCGGATGACGGGTTTGATATCAAATTAGAATATGTAATTAAAAATGCCTCTGGTATTGCAAACTTACAAACAACAGTCAAAAGGACAGCATAATGGCATCGGACAATAATTTAAAAATAGATGCATTAGATTTTCAGGGAATCAAAACTAACTTTAAATCTTATCTGCAAGCACAGGATCAATTCAGAGATTATAACTTTGAAGGTTCTGGACTTAATGTTCTGCTTGACCTGTTAGCATATAACACATACTACAATTCATTCTACCTCAACATGGTAGCCGCTGAGGCATTCTTGCCAACAGCACAAAAAAGAAATTCAGTTGTCAACTTGGCCAAGTCTCTAAACTATACGCCACGTTCAGTTACATCCGCATCTATTAGTGGAACTGCAACATTGACACTTACTAGTTCTCCAGTGAGCATAACTATTCCTGCATACACATCTTTTACGGGATCAGTAGACGGAACAACATACAACTTCTTGAATACAAGTTCGGTTATTGTATCAGCAACAAATGGTGTTTATAGTAGCGCAATGTCTCTCAGAGAAGGACGATATATTAATAGAAGATATACTGTAAATTTAAATGATCCAGATCAAAGATTTTTAATTCCAAATAAAAATGTTGACACATCAACATTGACTGTTAGCGTTTTAAATTCTTCTACAGACAGCACAACACGAACATTTTCAAAAGTTGCCAATTTAGTTGAAGTTACAGCCACGACTAAAGTTTATTACATTGAAGAAGTTGAAGATGGACAATTTGAAATTAAATT
>Ga0209188_1000036_pt1 | contig 150982 bp, 137 predicted proteins | sample C_130625_EF_Meta_FD_187307 | JGI IMG/M metagenome (GOLD analysis project Ga0209188, IMG submission 187307) | Freshwater microbial communities from Lake Croche, Canada to study carbon cycling - C_130625_EF_MetaG (SPAdes) (version 2) | ecosystem: Environmental > Aquatic > Freshwater > Lake... | reverse complement strand
GACTTCTAGAGCATGCCCTCGGTTATGCAATGGCTAAGGGCTTCCTGCGCGTGACTCTCCTTACCGACAAGTTGGAGAACCGGGCACGCGAATTTTACGAGCATCACGGCTTTCGCCAGAGCGGAATGGTACCCATGCGCTACTACTTTTCCCTGCAAGACAAGCCCGATGGCACCGGAGTTTCGGGGAGTGATGAAAATTCAGCAAATGAATAGTCCCTCCAAGGAATCTTGGCCTGCCGAATCGGGTGGTGTCGTGAACCTCGGATTCGCCCGTGTTGATTCCGCGCGAAGGGAGAGGTGCGGACGGCCAGAAGTAATCTTCGGTGAGGGGAAGACTGCGGAGGAGATCGTCGGTATCGCCAGCGTCATCTATGCTCAGGAGGGTCACGTTCTTGTGACCCGTGTCACCCAGGAGCAGGCCACGGCGATCAACCTCCACCATCCTGAAGCACGTTATCATGCGAGGGCTCGTTGCCTCACTTTGGGGACGATGCCGGAAAAACATCCTGACACCGCATCCCGTCCAGTCGGGCTTCTCTGTGCCGGGACTTCCGATCTCCCCGTTGCCGAAGAAGCTGCCATCACGCTTGAGTCCTTTGGACGTTCCGTCGAGAGGATCCATGACGTGGGGGTGGCCGGCATTCATCGACTTCTTGCAGAGATCGATCGTATCCGCTCCTGTGCCGTCCTGATCGTTGTTGCCGGGATGGAGGGCGCCCTTCCGAGCGCCGTTGCGGGGTTGGTGGAGATTCCTGTGATAGCTGTCCCGACCAGCGTTGGTTACGGGGCAAGCTTCGGAGGACTGACCGCTCTGCTCGGCATGGTCAACAGCTGTGCCAACGGAGTCACCGTGACCAATATCGACAACGGATTCGGAGCCGCATGTGCCGCGGATTCCATCCTGCGACTGGCCGAGCGGAGGCAAAAGAATCGATAGTGGATCCCAGGATTCCGGCCTTCATCCTCGCTGCTGGCCTTGGCACACGCCTCAGGCCGCTGACTGATGTTCTTCCCAAGCCCTTGGTTCCTCTTCTTCACAGGCCTCTGGTCACCTACGCTATGGACGCACTCGTTGCGGCCGGAGTGGGAACCATCGCGCTCAATACGCATCACCTTCCCGGTGCGTTTTCAGAGACCTTCGGGACAGATCCCTCCTACCGTGATCATCCACTCCGCCTCTTCCATGAGCCACTCCTTCTCGACACGGGCGGAGGGATCCGAAATGCCCAAGCCGCTTTGGATCGCTCCACGTTCTTTCTCTATAACGGCGACATCCTAGCGGAGCTTCCCCTAGCGGATGCTCTTGCGAAGCATCGATCCTCCGGTGCCTTGGCCACGCTTCTGCTCAAGCCCCGTTCCGGGGGTGGCGCTGCAAATGTTCGATTCGATGAGTGCTCGGGGTGCGTGCTCGACCTCCGCGGTCATCTGGGATCTCAGGAGGGTGAAGAGTGCGTCTATTCAGGAGTCGCCCTATTTGAGCCCGGAATCTTTAACTGGATCCCATCGGAGGGCCCCTATTCGATCATCGATGCCCTTCTGGAGGCGATGCGCGGGGGTGAGAAGGTTGGGGGAGTCCTCTCAAGGCACGGGCACTGGAGTGATCTTGGCACTCCATCCGCTTATCTGGAGGCCCATCGCCTCCTCTTGGATCCAAACAGCCACACCCTCCCGCCGAGGCAACAGCAACTTCCCTGCATTCACCCTGAAGCTTATCTCGAGTCGGGCGTCACCCTGCAGGGGATGGCCGTGATCGGGCCACGCTCGCTTGTCGGTGCAGGCTCCCTTCTTGAAGAAACGATCCTTTGGCCCGACTCCGTCATCCTCCCCGGTGCCAGCCTTGAGGGTTGCATCGTGACCGGAACGAGGCCAGTGCAAGGAGCTCATCAGGGGGCAATCCTTTAAGGAATCATCATGACTGCCGCCGAACTCCTTCAAAAGACCGCGTCGGTGCTTCCCGCATTTAATCCCTCCTCCCTCACGGCCATTGAGAAGGGGGGATCGAGTCGTTGTTTTTTTCGTGTTCTTTCCTCGGAAAACAAGAGCGCGATCCTTGTGCAGGATCTTGGTGAGAAAGAGGAGAACAGGCACTACGCTGCGCTTGCCGACTTCCTTGCCTCCCGCGGTGTTCCGGTCCCGAGAGTCTTGGCGAAAGCTGATGGCGAGGGGCTTCTCTGGCTCGAGGATCTTGGGGAGGTCGATCTATGGGCAACCCGTAATGAGCCTTGGGAAGTCAGGCGTCCACTCTATGAGTCGGCCCTGCGTGGCATCTCGTTGATGCACCGCATTGCCCCCGAATCTCCCCTTGCCGAGGGGCTCCAACTTCAGTCGGGATTCGACGAGCGCCTCTATCGTTGGGAGCAGGCTTATTTCACGGATCATTGCCTGGGGGATCTCTTTGGTGTGGGGGAAGAGATCAGAAGAGAGCTTCTGGATCATCCCGGGATGAAGCGCCTGGCCAGTGATCTCTCGACGCTGCCACGCCATCTCGTCCACCGTGACTTCCAGTCACAGAATATTCTAGTCCGCTCCGGGGATGCCTGGTTCATCGATTTTCAGGGAATGCGTCCAGGACTTGCCCAGTACGACCTAGCCTCTCTCCTCTGCGATCCCTACGTCATGATCTCCGCCGGGGAACGCGAGCATCTCCTCGACTACTACTGTGAAGTTCGCCGCCTTGCTGGCACGCCTGTCGGCGAGAACTTTAATCGCGTCTTCTGGCAGTGCGCCGTCCAGCGGCTCATGCAGGCTCTCGGCGCCTACGGCTACCTGAGCATTCATCGTGGGAAAACATCCTTCCGTGCCCACGTCCCCGCGGCTCTCTCTCGTCTCAGGGAGGCTCTAGCTTCTCTCTACCACGACGATCGTCTCGACGTGCTGGGCACCTTGCTGGCAGATCTAAAGGCGTAACACCTCTTCTGAACTCTCACCTCTCATGAAAAATCGCTTCCCTACCGTCGTGATCGAGAACCTGTGGCCCCTCATCGAGGGAGGTCGCTATCCCATCAAGCGCATTCCCGGCGAGGAGGTCAGTGTCTTCGCCGACATCTTCAAGGAGGGGCACGATGTCGTGAGTGCCGTCGTGAAGTGGCGATCCCTTGGAGAAAAGAAGTGGAGGGAGGCTCCTATGACCATGATCGAGGAGGACCGATGGAATGGCCGCTTCCCGGCGGGTCCCATCGGTTTCACCGAGTTCACCATCGAGGCTTGGAACGATGACTTCTCCTCCTGGGTCGAGGAGATCGGAAAGAAGGTCAAGGGGAGTGTTTCCTCACTCTCTTCCGAAACCCTTGAGGGAGCCGCCCTTGTGCGATCTGCGGCGTTACGTGCCGGTAAGGATGCCTCTGCAGCGAGGTTGCTGACCTTCGCGGAGGGTATCGCGGCCTCGGTTGAGCCCGCCGCCCTTCTTGCCGCCGCCTCTGATCCCCAGCTTGCCCTCCTCATGGCGGAGTGGCCCGACAGATCGCTTGCCACTACTTACGCCCCCCACCAGAGGGTTCGCGTTGATCGCTCCGCGGCCGCCTTCTCCGCCTGGTACGAGTTCTTCCCGCGCTCCGCCGAGGGTAGGGGAGACGCCGGATCCACCTTCCGTGAGTGCCTCGGACGTATTGACGATGCCAGGGCGATGGGATTCGACGTGATCTACTTCCCTCCGATCCATCCCATCGGCATCACGGCTAGGAAGGGGGCCAATAACTCCCTTATCTGCAAGCCCGGCGAACCCGGCGTGCCTTATGCCATTGGAGGCCCCGCGGGTGGTCACTGTGAGGTTGAGCCCGAACTGGGAACCCTCGCCGACTTTGAGTGGCTGCTTGGCGAGATCAGATCCAGGGGTATGGAGGTCGCGCTCGACTTTGCGCTAAACTGCTCTCCGGATCATCCCTACGTGAAGGCTCACCCCGAGTGGTTCTTCCACCGCCCGGACGGCAGCATTAAGTACGCGGAGAACCCCCCGAAGAAATACGAGGACGTCTATCCTCTCAACTACCACAACCCCGACTGGAAATCCCTCTGGGATGAGCTTCGTGACGTCCTCCTCTTCTGGGCCGAGCGGGGCGTACGGATCTTCCGCGTCGACAATCCTCACACGAAGCCTGTTGCCTTCTGGGAGTTCGTCATCGCCGAGGTTCAGGCGAAGTTCCCCGACGTCATCTTCCTGAGCGAGGCCTTCACACGGCCCAAGATGATGCGTGTCTTGGCCAAGGCGGGTTTTACGCAGGGCTACACCTACTTCACCTGGAGGAATTCCCGCCCCGAGATCGAGGCCTACTTCACGGAGCTCACCCGCTCCGAGATGCACGAATACTTCCGTCCCAACCTCTTCCCGAATACACCCGACATCCTCCCCTTCTACCTGCAGGAGGGAGGCCGTCCCGCCTTCATGATCCGTGCCGTGCTCGCCGCCACACTCAGTGGCGTCTACGGCATCTACAGCGGCTTTGAGCACTGCGAGAACGCAGCTCTCCCGAACCGGGAAGAGTACCTCGACTCGGAGAAGTACCAGTACAAGGCACGCGACTGGAATGCCCCCGGCAACATCAAGCCCCTCATCACGCGCCTTAACGCCATCCGCTCCGAGAACCGGGCCCTCCAGCAGACCAACAACCTCACCTTCTGCGGAAGTGATAATCCCAATATCCTCTTCTACTTAAAGAAATCCTCCGATGGATCCAGCACCGTGCTGATCATCGTCACCACTGACTTCAGGAATGTGCAGAGCGGTTGGATCGAAGTTCCCACGGGAGAGCTTGGAATCTCAGGCGACTCCGGTTACCAGATCGAGGATCTGCTCACCGGCGAGATCTTCTCATGGCGTGGATCGAGGAACTTTGTTTCCCTAGATCCCTCCCGTCGAGTGGCTCACATTCTGCGGATCAAACGGTAATCAGCGAGTCCAGTTGACTGATTGATGTGGTGATGCGATGATGTTGGCATGCGAACTACTCTTGAAATTGAGGATGACGTCCTTGAGGTCGCCAAGGGCATGGCCAGGCACCAGTGTGTCAGTCTAGGGAAGGCAGTTTCCCTGTTGATGCGCAAAGCCATCAGCCCCACCTCCGCCACGTCGACTGTTCGCAATGGGATTCGAGTCATCTCCCACCAAGGACAAACAAAGCCCGTATCCCTTGATACGGTGAATCAACTCCGGGACGAATAGGGGGGATCCTGATCATGGCTCGTGCCTACCTATTGGACGTGAATGTCCTAGTTGCCTTGTTTGACGATGCTCATATCCACCACGTGCCGGCGCATGCTTGGTTTTCAGGGCATGGCGTCAAAGGATGGAGATCCTGCCCGATCACCGAGAACGGCTTCATGAGGGTTCTCTCGCACCCAGCCTATCCCAATCTGTCGACACCCATTCCTGATCTGGCGGGTCGTCTTGAGGAGTTCAAACAGGCAAGTCCCGATTATGTCTTTTGGAGTAACGATTACTCATCTGCCGAGTGGGTTTCATCGAGGCAGTTGCTGTTTACTTCCTCACAGTCGACGGATGCCTACCTCCTCAATCTTTGCCATCGGAATCAGGGAACACTGGCCACCTTTGATCGGCGTATCCGCGCCTCACTCATTGGGGAAAAACCCGGCAGTCTTATCGAATACATTCCGGTGTAGGAATCAGTCTCGCTAGTGCCTGCCGACTAGTTGTAAGCCCTCGACATCCTACCTCTGTTCACTAGATTCATGGAGTCTTAGACCGTTGCCACCCGACCCTCCATGAAGACCAACTTCCTCATCATCGGCGCCGGTTTCTCAGGCCTCGTGATGGCGGAGAGGCTCTCCAAGGAGTGCGGTGCCAAGTGTACGATTGTCGAGAAGCGTCACCATATCGGGGGTAATGCCCAAGACGAGTATGACGAGGCAGGCGTGCTTGTTCATAAATACGGCCCCCATTATTTCAGGACAAACTCTCCTAGGATTCTTGAGTATCTATCCCAGTTCACCGAGTGGCATCCCGTTAATTACAAGATCCTGAGTTATACGGACGGTCGCTACTGGAACTTTCCTATCAATCTCAATACTTTCGAGCAGTACCTAGGGCGCGAGAGTACCAGTGAGGAGTTCGAGGCGTGGTTGGCCTCGAAGCGGGTCCCAATGGAAAATCCATCCAATTCCGAGGAGGTTATTGTTTCTCAAGTCGGGTGGGAACTTTATGAAAAGTTCTTCAAGAACTATACCCTTAAGCAGTGGAAGAAAGACCCGAAGGATCTCGATGCATCGGTCTGTGGACGTATTCCTATACGTACGAATCGTGATGATCGCTATCTGCGCGAGGACTTTCAGGCATTGCCGAAAGAGGGATACCATCGCATGTTCCAGCGTATGCTGCAGTCATCCCCCGGTGTCGAACTGCTCCTCGGAACGGACTATCGTCATGTTGTAGATACAATCCCGCACGATCACCTGATCTACACCGGTCCCATCGACGAATATTTTGATTACTGTTATGGACCACTACCTTATCGATCTCTCCGCTTTGAGAACGTGTCCTTCACTACTGATCAACTCAAGGAGAGGGAGTCAATCGCCGGCAAGTCGGGCTTCTGGCAGCCAGCCATGCAGGTGAATTATCCTAACGATGAGGAGTTCACCCGCATTGTTGAGATCAAGCATGCCACAGGGCAGGAGTGTTTCAATACTACCATCGTCCGCGAGTACCCCGATGACTACGCATCGGGGAAGGAGGCCTACTACCCTATTCCCACAACTGAGACGGCGGCACTTTATAAGAAGTATGCCAAGAGGGCTGAGGAGTTGCCGAAGGTGAGTTTTATTGGGCGACTGGCCACTTACCGCTACTACAACATGGACCAAGTGGTAGGAATGGCATTAACGGAGTTTGAAAAGTTGTGTCCAACGCCCTAATTAAAAAGTCAACTCCACTCCTTTTCTGATTATGAGTCTTCCACCCCTCAGTGTTATCATGCCTGTTTACAACGAGGCATCGACCGTTGAGGAAGTCATCCGCAAGGTTCTTGCGCAGCCTGAGGTTGCGGAGTTGATCACGGTGAATGATGCCTCCTCGGATGGGACAAGCGAGGTGCTGCACCGACTAGCCTCAGAGTTACCCAAGATGAGAGTCTTTGATCATAAGTTTAATCAGGGCAAGGGAGCGGCCCTCCGCACTGGAATCTCCCATGCCACTGCTCCTTATGTGATCATTCAGGATGCTGACTTGGAGTATGACCCGGAGGAGTACCCTGTGCTCCTCAAGCCGATCCTCTCAGGGAAGGCGGATGTCGTCTTCGGATCGCGCTTCATCGGTGGTGAGGCACACCGAGTCCTCTACTTCTGGCACTCTGTGGGGAATAATTTCCTGACCCTGCTCTCCAACATGTTTACGAATCTGAATCTCACCGATATGGAGACTTGCTATAAGGTCTTCCGCCGGGAGATTATTCAGGGAATCCGGATCGAGGAGAACCGATTTGGTTTCGAGCCCGAAATCACGGCAAAGGTTGCTAAATTGAAAGTAAGAATCTACGAGGTGGCAGTTTCTTACTCCGGTCGTACGTATGAGGAAGGGAAAAAAATCGGTTGGAGGGATGGAATCAGTGCCATCAGGTGTATTCTAAAGTATGGTTTTGCTTAGTAAGGATTCTATAAGGTGCTTCTGGTTGCACGGGGTGCTTTGAGTATTAAGACCTCATTCGATGAAAAATATTAACGCTGCCCAATTAGTACCCATCTTTGTTGTTGGGATGGCCATCCTTTTGGCATTGGTGGTGGGGAATGGAGTTGCTTACGAGAATTATACAACCATTGCCCTCTCCCTAGGTGCTCTCGCTGTGATCGCCACGGTAGCTCTAGGGAGTCAGTTTTTTATCTTGATCCCGATCTGCTGGGGACTGACGGGGCAGATATCGATTCTTCCTCTCCCCTTCAGTGTACGACAATTAGTGATTATCCTAGCATCCGCCATCTTTATCCAAGGGATTATTTTTAATACGAACAAAAGGAGCAAGACCGGCAGTGAGGCCGTCGATATTTGGATTTGGGTGAATATTATTTATATTATCATTGTTTTCTTTAGGAATCCTGTAGGAATTAATGCGCTGGGGGGAGATCGTGTGGGAGGTAAGCCCTATGTGGATGTGCTCCTTGGGGTAATGGCTTATTTGATCCTAAGAGGTAGAAGAATTTCACCTATAATTGCCAAAAAACTACCACTATTTGTTGTCTTTAGTAATGTTTTTACATCTGGTGCCGCGGCTTTAGGCTTTTTCTTTCCTCAATTGGGTGACTCTCTTTCATATTTCTATAGTGTGTTTAGTTCCACTGGGACTGTGGGCATCACTTCATATAATCTTTCGAGTGCGGGGCGCTTGATATTTTTGCAGTCGGGCGCTGAAGCATTGATTCTTTATGTGGTTAGCGCATGCAATCCGATACGAATATTTGACATTAATAACTATAGGTTTGGGATGTTTTATCTTTTGGGAATCTTTGGAATTCTTGCCAGTGGTTTCAGGAGTGCGATCATTCAATCTTTTTTGGTCACATCAGTTTCTGTTATCTTACGAGAGCGATTTAATGGCATCGTGAAGATTGCTGTTACTTTGTTCGTTCTCGCTACGGGTGCTATCGCAATCAGTTACCTCCCCATAAAATTGCCGACTACCTTTCAAAGGGCAATTTGTTTCTTGCCTGGTAACTGGGATCAAGAAGCAGTTATAGATGCTCAAGATACGACAGATTGGCGTCTTGAAATGTGGGAAATGGTTCTTAACTCGGATAAATACATTCATCAAAAAGTATTGGGTGATGGATTTGGTTATTTGCGTGCTGATTTTGAGCGTAGTATCGAAATCGGCTCTGGAAATGCACAACTTAGTGCAACGGAGGCGAGACAGGAAATGTTTATGATTAATGGTGACTTCCACAGCGGTCCTTTGGGAGCCATCAAATTCGTGGGGGTTGTCGGTCTAGCTCTTCTTTTGCCGGTCTTCTTTCTTGCGGTAAAAATGGCACTGAATTTGATAAAGGCTTCACTAGGAACTGAATTTCAGTTTTGCGCATACTTCTTCTCGTTACCTATCATTATTTTGCCACTCATCTTTTTCTTTGTGATCGGTGATTATCGTCAGGATTTTATAACAGTTATGTTCTTTGTCGGGATGATGGAGATGCTGGAAAATTCGATAAACGAATCAAGAAAGGTGTGACTACTAGAGTCCGGAGATTTGCGTCGGGTTTGTCTACTGGCTATATGGCCCTGATCCTGAATATTGCCTACACGATGATCAGTGTTCCCATGGCCCTGCGCTACCTCAGTAAGGCTGAGTTTGGGCTCTGGGCGCTAGCTCTGCAGATTTCCGGGTATCTGATGTTACTCGATCTCGGGGTTTCCCCGGCGCTGAACAGACTGCTTGCCAATCATAAGGATAGTATCAATGGAGGCTTATACGGGAGCTTTCTTCTGACAGGATGCTTGGTTTTTATGATTCAAGGAGTCCTGATTGCAGTGGGTGGTGGTATTTTTTCCTACTTTGCGCCTGCTATCTTTTCCATACAAGCAGAGTTGCAGGGCGAGTTTCGCAATGTATTATTAATTCTGACAATCTACACTGGCTTTCTCTACACTTTGAGGGTGATTTCTGCTCCATTATGGACATTCCAGCGGATGGACGTATGCAATTTATCGGCCATTATGACCTTGTTCGCTAACTTTTTCTGTTTATGGATCGGATTCGTTCTAGGTATGGGTATTTATAGTTTTGCAATGGCAGGGATTCTGGGCGGTCTGCTGAGGGTCTCTTTTGAATTCATCGTTTGTCTGAAGAGCGGATACTACCCGAGGATAGGGCGATGGGGGCGTCCCAGTTGGCAGATTTTTCGAGAGGTCTTTGGATTCGGGAAGGATGTGCTACTTATGACAGTTGGCGGACAGTTGGTTAATGCTTCTCAACTGATGATTATTAGCCGTTGCGTCGGCCTGGATGCTGCGGCGACTTTTTCTATCGGGACTAAGCTCTACGCAATGGGCATCCAACTCGTTTCCAAAATCATGGAGACATCGACGCCGGCTCTCACCGAGATGTATGTCCTTGGAGATATCCAGCGCTTGAATCGCAGGTTCTGGAATATTGTCTCGCTCTCTCTCTTTGCCTCTAGTCTTTTTGCTGCCCTGGTGATAGTTGCTAATCATGCGGTGATAGAAATCTGGACTTCCAAGATTATTACTTGGAGTCCCGAGGCCGATATGCTGATAGGGGGGCTGATTTTTATGACATCAATCAGTAGGTGTTTCGTGTCTCTGTTTGGCGTGCTTGGGAACTATGGTCCCATCAGGCATATTTATGTCTTGGAAGGGGCTGGATTTCTTGTTTTAGCAATCCCTGGGGCGAAACATTTCGGGATTAACGGGGTCTTGGCTGCATCCTTAATCGCACATCTTGCTACCAGCTTCCTAATTGCTCTTCTAGCGTCTCGTAAGCATCTTGAGTTGAAGAGGCTTCGAGAACATTTAGTGCCCTCGTTATTGTTCTTGGGTGCGGCTTGTTTGGCCTCTTTTGTTGCCCAGCGAATTGGAACCTCCTGCACTAGCACCTTGGTGATGACATTCCTGCTCGGAGTAGTAATGGTAGCGACTGGCTGGAGATATCTTCTAGATGAGAGTCTCAGAGATGAAATCTGTAGTAAAGTTGCTATGCTTTTAGGAGATCTTAAAAATTGAGACAATAAGCTTCAAAAATGCATAAAAAAGCAACTAATTTTAAAATCGATATTTTTATTTAAAAAAATCTTCTATGAACGTCCCGAACGCATCCCAACTTTACCTTACTTTTATCCCATTGACATATCATGACGATGAAGCCTTCTGGGGAAGAGATATGGGTTTGTTAGCATTAGGCATGAGACAGAATGGAGTTGACGCCAGAGTTGTTGCAATTGGTGATCGGAAAAAGTACGCCGATAATTTACCTATCATTCTTGGAAATTTAGCAGACTTTGAGAATCCCGAATGGTGGAGCAAACTAAATCCCTATGGGGTTGTTATGAATACATGGTCCGCAACCCGTTATGACAAAATCCGTAAAGCGGTTCTCTCTGTAACACCCCGGGTTATTGAGAAGCTTGATACAGATGGTGTGCGATCTCCTAGAATTTGGATGCGTAAATACTTATATGCAACATATGGCTCTTACCTTGATTCGGGAAATGAACTTAAAAAAAAGCTGGCACCTATATTAGCTTTAAGTCGTACTATAGTCATCCAATTTTTTCCCCGATTGCTAGATAAAAAGATGGCAATAACTATGTCTCAGATTCCTATTCTCGCAGCAGAATCCCCAATTGCAGTTGCAAGGATCCAGAGATTCCTTCGGAGCTTTATTTCGATTCCCCCAATTGTAACATGTATTCCCCACCCTGTATCCGTTGAATGCATGAGAGTTGATCCTTCTATAATGCGTGAGAAAAGGATTGTCTGTGTTGGTCGCTGGAATGCTTATCAAAAAAATCTGCCCATACTAAATGATGTGCTGAAGGAATTTCTCTCGATACACAAAGATTGGTCAGCCGATATTATCGGCACCATACCTAAACAATGCAATTTTCGAAAGGAAACACCGAATTTATCTGAACGGATACGCTATCATGGTCACATCAATCGCACGGAGTTAGCAAAGATTTATCAAAAATCTAAAATATTTTTTATGCCATCCAGATATGAAAGCTTTAATATAGCAGCAGCTGAAGCTTTATGCTGTGGGTGCAGTATTGTTGGATCGGGCGATATCGCCAGCGTATCATTTTTTATTGCGGAAAATTCGGGAACATCAGTGTGCCGACAGTCTAGCTCTCATTTTTTAGATTCACTCAACGCGGAAGTTGTAGCTTGGGATGAGGGGGCGAGAAACCCCGAATTAATTTCTGAGCAATGGATTGCAAAGGTAGGCTACTCAGCTATAGGCAAAAAAGTCCTAGAGAGTCTTGAAGCGATTCAAGTTTAGTATTTATTTGCCATTTAATTTCAAATCTTTTTATAGGAATATACTTATTAAATAAATGACTTTAGAAAGCACAATCGCTAAGTATGCCTTAAAGACATATGAATTAAATCTTAGAACTTTAAAGCTGAAGGGGGCTTATAGAACACTTCAGATATTAAGTTGTATTTTGCCAAGCTTAAAAAGAATTCCAATCTCATTTAAGGAAACAGGAGAAACATACGTTGACGTGAATGACCCAGATACATTCTGGATTCTAAATCATTATCTAGGGGATATTCACGCCAGCATGAACCAACTATACAGAATCGGTTCCCGCGTTATTTCGCCAGGGGATGCAGTATGGGATGTGGGTGCTAATATGGGATTTATGAGTTGGTATTTTATTCAGGAAAAATTTAATTTAAATGAAATTCATCTTTTTGAACCGCTTAAGAAACCATTCGCCATAGCAAGTGATCTTTTAGGCGGGATCCAACGAGTTAAATTACACAATATTGGTTTGGGAGATAAGAACCAGTCTATTGAAATCTATAGGGGCGCCGAGAGTGGAAATGCTTCAATTAAAATAAATAATATCTCCAATAATTCTTCACTTGTATCGGAAGTTATCCATATAAAAAGAGGGGATGACATTATTAAAGATGGAGAATCGAAGCTTCCCTCCTTGATTAAGATTGATGTTGAGGGTTATGAGTGCGAGGTGCTCAGGGGAATACAAGAAATTATTAAGATAAAGCAACCAGTGATATTTTTTGAAATCCTTTTTTTAAGTGATGATGAGATCGAAAATTCTATTCCTAACGATTATAATATTGCATTCATTAATGAACATACGGGAAACTTGATCTATACAATAGATGAGGCTAGGAAAGTTGGAGTAATGGATGCAATATTAGCTCCTCGGAAATCTCAGATCTGGGAAAAACTAAAAATTCCACATTATGCGATATAAAATTTCTCATCATGCCTAATTGGCGCATTTTAAAATCATGGGAAGCATGTTAAAAAATACAAAGATTCTAATATTTGCTGCAGATGGTATCGGTGGAACAGAAAAATGTGCTTCTCTATTTGCTCGAGAACTCACACGAAGGGGGTATCAGGTAGGCTATGTTTCTAATCATGGACCGCGTGTAATGCTTATGAAAGAAGAGGGGGTGAAAATTATTCAGCCCTCTGATAACTCGGAGGAAATTGCAATAATGATTTCTAGATTCGGAGCAAATATTGTTCATCAGCATGTTTCCGGATATCAGCTTAACAACCCAATTTATAAAGCTTTACTGTTAATTAACGATCCAAGGATAAAGCTAATCGAGACGAATATCTTTGGTCGATTCGAAGATCCCGTTGGACTAGAACTGGTTGATTACAGAATGTTCGTAAGTGCCGCAAGCGCTGTTCAAGCCTTTAGGAGGATTGGGAGAAAGCTTTCAGCAGCTTCATTGGGAAATAACATTATGGTTTACAATCCGATGCCAGCATTCGCTTCGACTGTAAATCGAGATGAAATGAGTGCTATCCGAAGAGAGTTGGGTGTAAGGGAGGATGAGATCCTTTTCTATCGAATCGGGCAACCCGGTCACAAGTGGACGGAGTGGGAGTTTGAAGCTTTCAAACTCATTAAGAAGCAAGCACCTAAATCTCGGTTGCTACTTATGGAGCCACCTCCAGAATTGTGGTCCAAAATTGAGCCTGCGGCTGATTCATTAGGTATTATTCTCATGAAAGCCAGTTCAGATTTCACTTGGTTGGAAATACTTAATCAGTCGGCTGACATTTCAATTCATGCCAGCGCGTGGGGTGAAAGCTTTGGATATACGATTGCAGAGGCGATGCTGGCTGGTCGCCCCGTTATCTCTCGGTCTACCCCCTGGGGAGATAATGCCCAGGTAGAATTGATTGAGAATGGGAAAACCGGTTTTATCTGTTGCAGTGTGCATGAAATGGCGAGGAGGGGAATCGATCTGGCTTGCAGTCAGAAACTTAGGGAAAACTTAGGTGAGGCAGGAAGAGCACGGATACAGAGCCTAGCCGGTCTCGAGCAAGAGACGGATGTGCTTGAAGCTGTCATTGAAGCTGTTACGACGAAATCAAAAAACCAACTTCTTCTGGATCGAGAACAGTCCCTCTATAAGTTTGCTTTGAGTTTCGTGAGAAGGGAATTTACGTTCTCAGAACCCTTGACCACTAATCTGTGGAATGCAGCAACAGCACTTCTATATATCGGCTACAAAAGCGCTAGAAGTTGGATAAGAAATTTAAAAGGCCGCTACTTGGCATCTTAATTTAAGCCTGCTAATCTAATAAAAACCCTAAATATGATAAAGTCGCTACTAAAAAAGATTCTTCCTGCAAGTTTCAAGATAGGGATGAAATCCTTCTTGGTGAAGATTCTAGGTCAGAGAGTTGTCTCTAATGATATGTTTGATCATCTGTTAGAGCTTAAGAGGCTGGGATATAGACCAGAATGTATCATTGATGTAGGCGCTTATAAGGGAGAATGGACCTCCAAGATTTCAAAAATATATCCGCAGACCCAGATTCTAATGGTCGAAGCCCAACCAGACAAAGAGAAATATTTAAAACAAATAACTCAAAAAAAACCAAATATAAAATATCAGATTGCACTACTTGGTGCAAGTGGAGGAGAAAATATTGATTTTTTTAAAATGGAAACAGGGTCGTCGGTTTATAGTGAGCAGACTGATGCTCAAAGGGAGGTTGTTACGTTGGAAATGAAAACATTGGATTCTGTGGCTTCAACATTTAGTAAAGAGAACAAGGTCTTCCTAAAGCTTGATGTCCAGGGAGCGGAAATCGATATTCTCGAGGGTGCTGAAAACGTACTTCCGTCCGTGGAATTGATTCTCTTGGAAGCAAGCGTTCTTAACTACAACAAAAACGCTCCACTAATTGGAGAAATATTTCAATATCTTAATGGGAAGGGCTTTATTTTATTTGATATTTGTGAGCAGAAAAGAACCAGTAGCAATGTGTTAATGCAAGTCGATCTTCTATTTACAAAAAAGGATGTAAAAATAAGAAGAGAAAATAACTTTTATGATAAAATAGAATTATAATTAATGATTTTAAAATGATTTATTTTTCAAATAGGTTGCCATCATTAGATGGGTGGAGGGCATTAAGTATTATCATGGTTCTAGGATCGCATTGCGTTTATAGTGATGACTTTCCTGGAGGGTGGAAGATTGCTTTTTCTTGGATCTTTGATGGTGGACTGGGGGTGCGGTTTTTCTTTGTTATCAGTGGTTTTATCATTACTTGGCTAATGTTGAAGGAATGGGAATTTACAGGCACCGTAAAGCTCAAATCATTCTACAAAAGACGAGCGCTACGGATTCTGCCTGTCTACTATCTCTTTCTGCTCACGATTTTTTTGATTCAATTTTTCACTCCTTATAAACAGAGTTTAGTGGCTTGGATTGGCAACCTCACTTTTACAAGTAACTTTATCGACTCAGAATTTACAACAGGCCATTTATGGAGCTTGGCCACGGAAGAACAGTTTTATTTGCTTTGGCCTCTGTTGTTTGCATTGGGTGGTCTAAATGACAAGAAGAGAGTTGCAGTAATGATCCTTGTTATAGCTATTGTGGTTGCACCATTAAGCCGAGTGACTGGATATACGGGACACCCTTTTTTCCTTTATCCTCTTACAAGGCATTTTTCATTTTTTAGTTTCTTTGACTCGCTGGCCTTTGGATGCCTAGGAGCCATCATGTTTCGCGCCAAGCCCGCAGTGAAAGATATTATCTCAAGGGAAAAATATTGGGCTGCTTTTATAGGGCTAATACTTATACTAATACCTTACATCCTTATGAGATATCGCTCGCCTCGATATTTCATGATTCCTTTTGGGCCCAGTCTTCAGGCATTGGGATTTTCTATATTACTATTGCAGAGCATTTGCCTGCATGATTGGGGATTCTATCGGTATTTAAATTATAAGTGTGTTATATGGCTAGGAGTAATTTCCTATTCCATTTATATCTGGCAGGAAATTTTTTGCTCTCCTTCCGAACTGTTTGGGGTCGCACATCTATGGTGGTTTTCATTTCCATGTTGGGTTCTAACGGCCCTGTGTGTTGCGACCCTTTCATATTATACTGTTGAGCGCCCAGTCCTTAGGCTTAGATCGCAATTTCATTAAGCATAAAAATTCCCATGAAAATAGGTATAGTAAGTCATTTTATGCCTCACGATCTGGCTGATTTGCTGGACGATAGTTCACGCCGATTGCTCCTTGAGATCAAGGGAGTGACGGCGACCCCCGTGACTCCTGTAGTTCGAGAATGGCATAAAAGAGGTCATGACCTAATAGTCTTTACACTCGATCCTTCTGTTAGGCGCTCTTACCAACTTAAAGGACCGCATCTTTCAATTCATGTTCTTCCCAAGAGGCGGAGTCGGTATTGTCTGCTTGATTGTTATCTGCAGGAACGCCGTCTGATCCGTGCCGCCGTTGCCAGCGAATCTCCTGAGGTGCTTAGTGCTCAATGGAGCTATGAGCATGCACTAGCTGCTTTGAGTTGCGGATTGCCTACAGCAGTGACCTGCCATGATGCTCCATTCCGATGTGCGTGGATTGCAAAGCACTGGCACATGACCTATCACCTCTTGGTAGCCTGGAAGGTGATCCGAAAAGCCGACCGCCTGATCTGTGTTTCTCCTTATACGGCTAAACATATTCAACAATATTTCAGGCCCCGTTGCCCAGTCGATATCATCCCAAACGGTTTGCACAGCGAAGTCTTCGGACGAGGAAGGCGTCGTCTTGAAAAGGATAACTCTGTTAGTCGCCCATATACCATTTGCAGTGTGGGAGGATGGGGGGCGCTTAAGAATCAGAAAACCCTTCTGCAAGCATTTGCCGCTCTACCTCCAGTAAAAGATAGACCGGCAAAACTGGTCCTCTTTGGTCCAGGAACCGGAAGTGGGGAGGCTGCTGAGTCTTGGGCTCGGATGCGGGATCTTTACCACAATGTGGAATTCCATGGCAGTAAGCCTCGGGAGCAAATATTAGATTTTTTTGAAACTGAGGCAGATCTGATGGTTCATCCTTCACTGATTGAGACTCACGGTATGGTGCTGATCGAGGCTATGGCATGTGGTGTTCCCGTGATCGGAGGAATCAAGAGCGGGGCCGTCCCTTGGACGCTCGAAGAGGGGGATTCGGGATTTCTGTGTGATGTACGGGATGTGAATGACGTGGCACGTGCTATTCTGTTTGCCCGTGATCAGGCGCAAGAGGCGAGGCATGAAATGGCTTTAAGGGCGTGGCATTCCGTTAGTCAGCGATTCAGGGTCGAGGATGCTGCCTTTGCCAATGAGGAGGTTTTAAAAAAACTGGCTCGCTTGTGAATTTAAAGAGCTGTAGGTAACGCGTAAATAGGTAGTATTAGCACCATCGTGAATCCTGAAAAAATACCCAAATACATAACCTACAGGTTTTCTTTCCTAGAAAAAGTTTTGGGTGCATTTCAAGGACTTCGTCTGAGGTTCTTACCAAGGCGGATTCTCATAGCGGGGCCGTATGTAGGAGAATTCGGTCATGAGTTAATGGAGTGGCAGGCATGTGTACGTGCACTCGTACCCAAATATGATGAAGTTCATGTTCTTGCATATCCGGGTCGAGATTTCCTGTATCCTAATTGTCGGGTTCACCATCACGCCATTAAGCTTGAGAGTGCTGGATACAAGCATGGTCGATTTAGCCCCTATGAGTTGGAATGCATTGCTCGTGCTAAGGCGTCTGAGTTGGGATTGATGAATTACGACTTGATGGGCATTTTGAATACTTGCACTAAGTATCATAGAAAATACATCCTTAGTTCAAGGTTTGAGCCCCTATTTCCAAATGAAAGGGTGGGAACGCCAAATTTCGACGTGGCTTTTCATTTTCGACAAGTGGATAAGGATGGCCCAGATAAGTCAAGAAACTACCCAGAAGCATGGTGTGAGCGACTTGCCGAACTCTGTTCCAAAGCAAAATTAAAGATGTGCTGCATTGGGCATCCAAACTATTCATATTGTCCTGATGGAATAGAAGACCTGCGCTGTGAAGATTTGCACTCGAGTGTAAAGACTTTAGGCAATTCTCGCATTTTAGTTGGAGAACTAAGCGGCCCCATACATCTTGCTCAACTTTGCGGTTGCCCAGTCTTATTTTGGGCGCCCGATCAGTGGAGGATCGACAACTGCAATAGATGGAATATATTTAATGTGCCTACATTCGTTGCGGGTAATGATATGCCCCCTCCAAAACCTGAGAGGGTATTTCAAATGATTGAGTCAATATTGAAAACATTGTGATAATATCTACGATCAAAACGCTATGAATTTTGCACCAATGATTCAGGGTCAGTTAAATTCTCAGGAAAGGGAACTTATACGAAGTTATCTTCTTATGGGTAACCTTCCTCCACAAGTGGCGGTAGAAGTTGGTACATGGCTAGGCGGGGGTAGTACAATGGTTATCCTTCGCGAGTTTTGCCGCGCTGGTGTCGGCCATTTATGGGGCGTAGAGGCTGATAAGTCCATCTATGACCAGATGATTGCAAACCTGCGTGCACATATACCAGAAACGCTCAATTTTTTTACACCAATTTTTGGAACATCCCAAAAGAAAATACCTGAATGGCTGGCGTCGCGCGGTTTTAGCAAGGACATTGACTTCATCTTTCTTGATGGTGGAGATTCTCCTCGGGAGCAAGTTGATGAATTTTTATTGCTCGCTCCTTATCTTAGGGTGGGTGGGAGTATTCTATCCCACGATGCAAACTTCAGAAAAGGAAAGTGGTTCGTTCCTTTTATTAAGGCCTTGGATAATTATGAAGTAATAGTTCATCAGGTGAGCGAGGAGGGTATGCTATCTGCCGTCAAGTTGAGCCATGAACCAACCGCAAGTAGTCGTGCTAGGGCAGAAAAGATTCTTCAAAAGTGTCGCATGGAACCCGTTGAGATGTTTGGTCATTTAGCCCCTAGGTGGATGCTTCAAGTTGCTGCCAAGTTTTTTCCTAGATCTCTAGTGCGGCGCTTTGGTCAGGGTAGAAAATAAATGATTTGATTATTGATTGCGCTCATTGCTCCGATATCTCGAAGATGATTAATTATATTGGGCAAGTGGATAATGGGGGTAGATTAGTTATCCGTTAATTAAGAATATAAATTCATATGACGATAATGAAACCAAAGTTGCTTGTTACAGCCTTATCAGCAACCCCATATAGCGGAAGTGAACCAGGAAAAGCGTTTAACTGGACGTTGGCTCTCTCTAGGTATTTCCAAGTACACGTCATGTTGCTTGCTGATAAAGTAAGTGCTTGCAAGGACTCTGGACTCTGTAGTGACTGGATTTTTCATCCTTTGGAAATTGAAGGACCGACACGCGGTGGCATTCCTTTTTATATCTGGTATTTAAAATGGTGTAAAAGTGTTGAGTATAAATGCAAGGAACTAGTTTTAAAAGAGATGTATGTGGGGCTTCACCATCCTGTTTTAGGATCTTTTAGAATGTTTCCTCGCTATGATTTACTTGGAATCCGCTACACGCTTGGGCCAATTGGAGGCGCAGAAACTTCGCCTAGAGGCTTACTCAAAGAATGTGGGCTACCTAGGAGTCAACGGATTTTGGAAGCTTGTAGGCCACTAATCAATAATGCAGCAGTCCATAGCCCCAGTGTCTACAATGTGATTCGCGGAGCGGCCAAGGTTTTGGCAACTACCCGTGAAACAGAACTTCTAATGATTAAAGCTGGGGCTTTAAAAACTGCATCCGTATTTCCTGATGTAGTAGAGGCATCTAAAATAAATGACGCAGAAATCATTTCGGCGAGACGGGGGCAATTAGCATCTTTAGGAAATAAATTTCGAATGGTGTTTTCGGGGCGAGCAATTTGGTGGAAGGGAGGGCAGTTGGCTATTCATTTCTTGGATTGCCTTTTAAAAGCTGGAATTCCTGTTTTTCTTGATATCTACGGAGATGGTCCCGCCCTTAAAAGCTGGAAGAGACTTGCTTTACAGCTCCGAATTTCTACTGAAGATTACTTCTTTCACGGGATGGTTAGCCGACAGGAACTGCTTAAGGCTTATTCCAAGAATCACTTATTCGTTTACCCTACACTTCATGATTCCTCAAGCAGTGCAATCCCGGAGGCCTATATGACAGCCCTCCCCTCTATGACGCTTTGGTGTGGAGGTGCACGAATGGCTGCCTCACGAGAGGCAGGCATCAATTTTACTCCCTCTACTATAGGAGATTTTTACTCTAGAGGAGTAGAAGTGGTACGAGAATGGATTGCGAACCCTGATCTGTGGTTTAAGGCATGTACGAGTTCGCTCGCGTTTTCAAAGAAGTTTTCTCTAACAGCAATTGAGAAAGCCGTTGAAGAAAACATAGTCCCTGAATTTGTCTCTGTTATTTGAGAAATATTGTCCATGAACTTCTCCATCATCACGCCGGCATTCAAGCAGACGGAGTGGCTGAGGATGTGTGTACTATCTGTGGCGGATCCGGCAGTGCCGTATATCAGAGACCGGATGACAGAGGTCGGAGGTCGGAGGTCGGATGACAGAGGTCAGAGGGCACGGGGCAGGACATAGGTACCGGTGGTGCTACCAACGAAGATTTCGGGACGCTGTTGACGGCTTATAAAAAGACGATATAAATAAAGTCATGTTTACTAGGCTGCTTGGCTCTACTTTGGAGAAAGCTCTGTGCAAGCCGTTTGTTCATGTTCTCTTTGGCGCCCGCCAAACGGGAAAGTCCTTTCTGATCCGTCATCTGATACCGGACCCCTCGTTGAAGTATGATTTCTCAAATCCTGCCGAGAGAACTAGACTGCTGGCAGATCCGAGGGTTTTTATCAGGGAATGCGAGGCTCTTATCACTCAAAGTGAACCCCACTTCGTGGTCGTGGATGAGGCGCAGAATGTGCCCGAAGTCTTTGACTCGGTTCAGTATCTCTATGATCAGGATAAAACGCGGTGGAGATTCGTACTACTCGGTAGTTCCGCCCGAAAGATGAGGTTATCTGGAGCCAATCTGCTTCCAGGCAGGGCTCTGCTTCACAAGATGATGCCACTCGTGATGGCGGAGCGGCCAGCCGATCGTGCCAGTGAGTGCATGACGCCGATCCGTACGGGAGAGGTGGCCTCTCCCCAGTTCCCTGATGCCGAGCTGATGGAGAGGCTTGCCTATGGAGAGTTGCCTGGAGTCGTGCTTCTATCCGGGGAGGATCGCGGGGAGATTCTTCGATCCTATGCGACAATTTATCTTGAGGAGGAGATCCGTCGGGAGGGACTTGTCAGGGACTGGGGTGCCTTCGTGAATTTTTTAAGACTCGCCGCGAGTGAATCCGGCGAAGAACTCAATTACGCATCAATCTCGCGGCAGGTAGGAATCAGTCTCCCAACGGTGAAGTCACACTACCAATTGCTGGAGGATATGTTTTTAGGAATCCGAGTGCCGGGTTGGTCCCGGAGTACGCGAAAGAATCTGGTGTCGAATCCGAAATTTCTAATTTTCGATACCGGCGTGCGTCATGCCGCGGCGGGCCTGAAGCCGGAAGTCGACACGGTATCTGCGAATCCAGGCCCCATTTTTGAACAATGGGTGGGTATCGAGCTTTGGAAACGACTGCAATACCTTGGTGGGAGCCTCCACCATGTGAGGAGTAAAGACGGAAGAGAGATTGATTATCTGGTCGAGCTCAATGGGGAGTTGATCCCGATCGAGGTGAAATGGACAGATCGTCCATCCCAGAATGATGCAAGGCATCTCAGCGCTTTTCTGAAGGAGAACAAGGAGGCGCAACAAGCTTACGTGATCTGCAGATGCCCGAGACCGCAGAAGCTGATAGAGGGAGTGACGGCTCTTCCATGGCAAAATCTCTAGACCAAATGACATTCTCCATCATCACGCCGGCATTCAAGCAGACGGATTGGCTGAGGCTGTGCGTCCTATCTGTGGCGGATCAGGTGGTGCCGGAGGCGTGTGGAATTGTTAATTCTTTATTGAATATTGATGATTCAGAGGCGGGGCGCGCAGAGAGATTTCGGCAATCAGCAATTAGCAATCAACAATCGGCTATCGCCTCCCCGCTTCGCGTGGAGCATATCATCCAAGATGCGGGGAGTTCTGACATCGAGGCATTCGCATGGGAGATGGCTTCTCATCTTCTGCAGAAATACGGGGGGGAAGAGATTCAAGAACTAGCACCTTGTGAGATTCTGCACCTGCGTGTCGCGAACGGCTACACGCTTCGTATCTTCAAGGAGCCTGATGCTGGGATGTACGATGCGATTAACCGTGGGGTCGCCAAGATGAGCGGAGATCTCTGGGCCTGGCTGAACTGCGACGAGCAGTATCTGGAGGGAACGCTTTCCTATGCCAGAGCATGGTTTGAGGCACACACGGATAGCGATATTCTGTGCGGCGATGCTGTTCTACTGGATCAGGATGGGAGAGCGCTCTCGTACCGCCGGGCAGTCCCACCGCAGTGGCACCATACGAGACTTGTCCACCTCTCGTCGCTGAGTTGTGCAAGTTTTTACAGACGCAAGGTTGTCGAAATCGGAGGCATCTTTGATACGGCTTGGCGCTCGATCGGTGATGCCGAGTGGATGGCTCGCCTGATCAAGAAGGGCTTGCGGATCAGGACCTGTCATCGCCTTCTGGCCAGCTTTACCTTCACTGGGGAGAACACAAGTGAATCGCCCGCTGCTCAAATCGAGGCCGAGGCTTGGCGCCGAGCCCCTGATGCCCTACCCACCTGGATCAAGACGCCAATCATCCTCCATCACCGCTTGCGCAAGTTGCTCGGTGGGGCCTATGCGCTAAGAAACTTCAGTTATGCGATCCACGGGAAGAACTCAGCGGTTCGACAGGTTCATTCGGCAGGACCCATTGGTTGGGCATGGCCAAGCTCCGAGAGGAAGGAACCTTCCATCACGAGCTTGGATCGTGCGAAGAGTGCTTGTCTCGATGGGCAACTCTTCAACGTGATCGGGACGTTGGTGACGGCCAGCACGTACGGAGAATTGTCAAAGCTACTGCTAGGACTTGTACATGAAAGCAAGGTGCCGATAGCCGTCGACTTCGCCAATACCCACATCGTGACGATGCGCAGGCATGACCCAGACTTTGCCCGGCTTTCAGAGTGTATCGACATCACTGTGCCCGATGGGATGCCACTGGTCTGGCTGATGAATGGCAAAGGTGCCGGGCTGGAGGATCGTGTGTACGGACCAACTTTCACACGGGAATTTCTCAAGAACTCTCCTGCAGGTTTGAAGCACTATCTGGTGGGCGGATCTGAGGAGTGTGGTCGGAGGTTCCGCGAGAGAATGATGGCCCTGAATCCGGCGCTCGAATTTATCGGCGGCTACCACGGAAAATGTTCCCCAGAGGGACATCTGGAGGAGGATGCTGCCGTGCTTGAGGAGATCAGGGCGATGCGTCCCGACTTCATCTGGGTGGGACTGGGAACTCCGAAGCAGTATGGATGGATCAACCGGATCAAGCCGAAGCTGGATCACGGGGTGATGCTGGCGGTGGGATTCGCCTTCGATGTGAATGCCGGAATGAAGTCGGATGCGCCGGCCTGGATGCAGCGCAGTGGGCTGACTTGGCTCTATCGGATGGCCAGCGAGCCGGAAAGATTGCTTGGCAGGTATGTGAAGTGGAACACGCTTTTTCTGGGATATGGAATGGGTGATTTTCTGTTCGGTCCTCCCGAAACGATGGGCAGAAGCAGGCGCGATCGCCTGAAGTTGGAGATCCGCAAATGGGGTCTGGTGGCAGTGGATCTTATTTCCTCCGACATCCGGGACTGCATGACGGGTGAAAAGCTGGGGCGCGGGCTTGTCCTCGGTTGGGGGGGGCATGTGTACGTGATCGGATACCCGAGCCTGCCGCCCTTGATCCCACGTTTCCTGCCGCAGAAGCGACTGACCTACTGGAGGCAGGTGATCGGATTCACGATGCCCGAGGCTCCTGATTACGGCAGACTTCGGGATAGCGGGACGACCCACTCTGTTGGAGAGGGGGGAGAGGATCATGAGTTGCCGAGATCCTTACCACGATCTAAGAGGGTGATGAACCTAGTCCTGACCCATGAGGCAGGAGCACGTTTCAACATGCTCAGGGAGAGATGGAAGTCGGTCTGTGCTGACGAAAATCTCTGGGTCGCCTTCGGCGGGAGTCGCGAGCAGTTCGACCTCTTGGATTATCCTCGCAAGGTTTTCATCGATGATTCGAGGTTGCGACGACGAGACAATCAGCGTGAGAAGCAGTGCTATGCCGGTATCTTCCGTGCCATGGCTGAAATCGTGGTACAGGAAGCTCCTGATTTCATCTATCTCTGTGAATACGATCAACTGCCCCTGATTTCAGATCTAAACCAGCGGCAAGTGGAGGAGCTAGAGGCTGAGGGCGCGGATGTCATGGGGCATTGGCTCTACCGGATCAATGGGACCGGTCACTACCATGAGCTTTACCATGAGGCGGATCCTGAGTTCTTGCCCTTCTGGAAATCACTCTCCCTGAGGGAGGATTCCAAGTTGATCCTCAGTATGTTCGGCAGTGGTTCCCTATGGACTCGGGAGGCTTTCCTAGCGATTGCAAGGCAGGTGCAATCGATCGAGTGCTATCTAGAGATTTACCTTCCGACACTGGCTCATCATCTAGGCTTCCGAGTCCGCAGATGGAGGGAGGATCGGCATCTCATCTCGAATCTTCCGAGCCTAAGTGTCACTGAGGATGTGGCGCTTAAGCGAGGATGCTGGACAGTCCATCCAGTGAAGGAGTTGGGGGAAAAGCTGACACTCTTAAAAGCTAAATAACTCAAATTAAGACGCCAGAACTAAAAAAACTGCGGTAACGTTTGCGGAGCAACGGCTGGGTAAGCAAAAGCGGAAATCGGGGATAAGGGATAAGGGATAGGGAGGGGGCGCCAAATTGATGATTGTTTATTGCTGATTGATGAAAGCCGAATCAATTAGCCGATAAAGAGGCTGAGGGTCGGGGCGTCATCTTGACAATCTCAAAAATAGCATCATGATGTCTGTATGAGAACCACCTTGACGATTGATGATGATGTCGCGGCTAAAGCAAGGGAGGCTGTACGTCTGACGGGATTGCCTTTTAAGAGTCTGATTAACAAAGCTCTAAGAGTGGGTATTGATGAGGTGATCTCACCTAGAAAGAGCCTCCCTTATCACACTCAAGGGAGAGCGATGGGGCTACGCAGGGGGTTAAGCTACGATAATATCGCTGATTTACTGTCATTAACTGAGAAGGAGAATCACCAATGATTCTTCCTGATGCCAATCTTCTGCTCTATGCTGAAGATACGTTATCGTCCCAACACGAGAGGGCTCGGATTTGGTGGGATGGAGTATTAAGCGGCAGCGAGACAGTCAATCTCTGTTGGCCGGTCATCAATGCATTTATTCGGATAGCCACGAATGCAAGGATCCATGACTGCCCCCTTCTTGCAAGCGAGGCTGTTGCCCGCGTTAATAGCTGGATGGAGCAGCCGTGCGTACGGGTAGTTGGACCAACGGAATTTCACTGGGTGATTTTTCAAAAGCAGATTCATGAATCTGCGGCTTTAGGCAATCTCGTCTCCGATGCGCACCTGGCCGCACTAGCCATCGAACATGCGAGCACTCTCTATTCAACGGACCGTGACTTTGCCCGCTTTCCATCGTTAAAATGGGAGAACCCAATCGATTAAAGACCGAAAAGCTTGGGATCTCCACATGGCGATTGGCTTAATTCGTTCGTCACCACGGATTGCTGGTTTGCTGATTGGCCTGAAGCGTATAGATTGCGGTTCACCCCCATTAAGTGAATAATAGTTACAGAATGCCGCCAACCCCATCCATTTTCAGTTCGCTTGCCTACCGCGTTGCCGTGGTGGTCCTACTGGTTCTAGCAACCGCACTCGCTTTTCATTTTACGGGATCTGTCAATGCGACCACCGAAAGTGGGGTGTTGATGGAGTTGCCCGCCACTGTGGGGGCTTTCACAGGTAAAGAGGCTGAGGCGAGCGAGGGTGAGAAGTTCGTTCTCCCGAAGGATACCGAAATTGCCAAAAAGGTTTATACCAACGAAGTCGGAGATGTGCTGAATGCGCAGATCGTCCTTGCAGGTGCAGAAAAAAGGAGTATCCACCGGCCCGAGCTCTGCCTGCCTGCTCAAGGTTGGTCGATCAATGGTCGGGAGACAGTCCCTGTCAAACTGGTCGATGGACGCACCATTTCCTACATGAAGGACACGATTTCCAGAAACGTGGATGTGGGCCATGGAGTTACTAAGCCGCTGACCAGTCTCTACTGCTATTGGTTCGTCGGCAATGGCGCCACTACTCCCTCGCATCTAATGCGCCTTTTGCTGACAAGTTGGGATCGGGTCGTTCACCACAAAAATCATCGCTGGGCTTATGTGGCCGTGAGCGCACCTGTGCTGGAGGGATTTAAACTGAACGGAAAGAACCCAGAGTCTACGCAGAAAATGATCAATGATTTTATCGCGGAGATGGGGCCAGTGGTGATGAAAATTGATAACGCAAAGCGCGTCTCAGGAAATCAGAGTTCAGATGTCGGAGATCAGATCCTAGTCCAGCCTTCGGGAAAAAAAGCAGAGGGTGGAGGGCGTACTTCAGACGCCGGGAAAGCAAATTGAAAGCCACATTTTAGGTTTCAAAACATGAGGATTGATTCGGCAAAAGACCTGGAAGTTTACAAAAAGGCCTATTCTATAGCGATGGAGGTTTACATGATCTCGAAGCAATTTCCCATCGACGAACGCTACGCGCTTATCGATCAACTTCGAAGGAGTTCCAGATCAGTTGCCATGAATCTCAGGGAGGCGTGGGCCAAGAGACGATACGAAGCTCATTTTATAAGTAAACTTACGGACTGTGATGGCGAAAATGCTGAAACCGAGACTTCTTTGGATTTTGCCCGTGAATGTGGTTATCTCTCCACTGAAATTCATGCTGATCTGGTAGGACGGAACCGGGAGGTTGGGAAAATGTTGGGCTCTATGATCAGGAATCCACAACCATTTCTGACATCTGACCGCTGATTGCTGACCTCTCTTCATAACCACGTGTACGACACCATGAACGCCCCAAAATGAATATCGTGAAGTCAGAGCAACAAAAGATCTGCCCTCTCCTCGCTGCCGGCCTTGTCTCCTTGCTGCTCACCGCTTTTCTCCTCTGTCTTCAGTACAGTTACGGCGTGGGGACAACGACCTACTCTCTAGCCAGATATATCTGGATTAACTGGACCGAGAACGAGGATATGGGGCACGGATTCCTGGTTATCCCGGCAGTCCTCTTCCTGATTTATAGCGAGCGAGGCAGACTCCTTGCCATGCCGCTTCGTCCAGGATGGGGTGGGCTTTGCGTCGTGATGGCGGGACTATTTTTATTCTGGGCCGGTAATCAGGCGGACGTCACATTCATCGGGTTAGTGAGCGTTATGATCGTATTGGCTGGAACGATCTGGTGGTTGCTGGGTTGGGATTTTCTCAAGGCACTCTCTTTCCCGATCGGATTTCTCATCTTTGCGATTCCCTTTCCCGGTCTCGACATGATGGTGGCTCTGCCTCTCAGATTCATCATGTCGCGACTCAGCGTGGTGGTTCTGAATCTCATCGGTATCCCGACACTCCTGAGTGGGACGGGTATTCTCTCGGCTCCCGATGCCTCGCTGAATCTTGCCACGGGTCAGCGATTTGCCATTGATGTAGCGACACCTTGCAGTGGGATTCATTCGCTCTTTGCCCTGATGATGGTGGGGGCGCTTTTTGCCTATTTCACGATGCCCAACCCTTGGAAAAAATGGGCCCTTTTTCTCAGTACTATTCCACTGGCCGTACTCGGAAACTTTGCCAGAATCCTGATGCTCACGCTCGGCACACTGGCTTTCGGAAGCACCTTCGCGCTTGGGAAAGATCCTCTGAACGCTCCTTCCTGGTTTCATCTGGCTGCGGGATACTTGGTCTTCATCGTTGCCCTGCTCGGGATGATGACCATTGGTTCGCTCTTGAATCGTGAGTGGGGTGCTGGTGGTGGGAGTGCCATCGGCAACTTCCCGCAATCAAAGAATCACGAAGCGAAGAAACCCAAGGATGTGGATCTTTATTGATTCAGGAATTCAGTGATAAAGAAGTGATTCAGGAAGCATAGATTACGAAAAATAGCTTCACCCCTTCACCGAGCCAGCTCCATCAATTACCAGCATGTCCGCTAACTCACTTCAAGTAAGTGGCATAGAGACTCAGTCAGGCGGACGCCCAACACGGCTTCTGCAAATTTTTTCCCGATATCGCGATTATGGAGGTGAAGAGGGCAGCGTCTATAGGATCGGGGATCTCCTATCTGGTGAATACGACATTGGGTATCTGATCTATACGGCTCAGGAGCTTCATGCCGACAGTGTTATCGATAAGGGAATTGGAGCCCTAAAAGCCTTTCGTAACTGGAGCGTGCTTGAGGAACTTAAGAAATATCAGCGCCTTGGCAACTATGATTACTGGCTCGTTCACAATGTGTTCCCAGCCATGTCACCGGCTGTTTATACCTTGGCCCGGAAACTTGGTGTGAAAATCATCCAGTATCTCCATAATTACCGAATGGGATGTGTGAATGGGTTTTACCTCAATCATGGTAAGCCCTGCCAAAGGTGCGCAGGTGGAAATTTTTGGCCTGCCTTCCAAACAGCATGCTGGCACGGTAATAGAATCCAGAGTGGAGTGATGGGTTCCATCGTTGCCAATGCCCGTCGTAAAGGGATGCTGAATGTTCCCACTTACTGGATTGCAATCAGTGAGGCTCAGAAAGCAGAACATGTGCTGATGGGAATCCCCAAAGAAAAAATCACGGTGATTCCTCATTGCTACATTCCCTCCACTGATCCAACACCCTATCCAGATCGGGGTGATGTTCTCTTCATAGGACGCCTCTCCCCTGAGAAGGGGGTCGATCGTCTCTTGGAAGCGTGGAAATACGCTCAGGACTCTGGAAGAAATCTATGGATTGTCGGAGATGGGCCGGAACGTGAGAAACTCGAGAAGATGGTTGGTACACTCTCCCTTAAAAACGTTCATTTTACTGGGTTTTTAGAGAATTCCCATCAGAGGGATATCTGGGCCAAGGCCGCATGCTCGATTGTTCCCTCAATTTGGAAAGAGCCCTTCGGCATGGTTGTTCTCGAGGCTTGGGCCCAAGAACGCCCGGTGATTTCAACTCGTATCGGAGGCCTCCCTGAAATTATTGATGATGGGAGGGATGGGCTATTGGTTGCTAGCAATGGTCCTCATGAGTTGGCCCGTGCAATTCTTGGGATTCTCGATAACCCTATGGACTCCAGATTGATGGGAATTGCTGGGCGGGAGCGGCTTTTAAGAGAGTTTTCACCAGGTCTATGGCTTGAAAACTTCAAAAAATTGATCAACCCCTTTATTTACAGTTAACTAGTTCGCAGTATTCTTACAAACAAGCAGTCCCCCATGATGAAAAATAATAATGTATTGAGCCTCACGAGGTCTCTTTTCCAGCTTGGGCCATTGTTTTATATATTCGTGGTCATCTGGATTGATTGCAAAGTTGCAGTTTCTATAATTACTCCTGTCTTTGGCGTTATAGGACTTACTTATATGGCATTATCCTTCAGCCCTCGGCGGATGCTTTTTTGGGCCATTATTTATAGCCTGATAGTGAGTGGCATCTTTTTTATCCCTCAAGTTGAATATTTGCTTAATAACCAACAGATCACTGACCCAATTACAGCTTGGACTAGGACGGGTTCATTCTTCGTCACATCAATATTGGCCTGTAAGTACTGCAACTCGCTTCATGAGTTGCGCACGATGAATAAGGAGCAGGAAGGTGTGCTCAATTTAATGGGGGAACCTATCGTCACTTCGGATATTGATGGAAAGATCCGGTTTATGAATAACTCTGCCAAGACTTTACTTTTCAAGTCAGGAGAGTCAGGAGACTCAGGAGAGTCAGGAGAGTCAGGAGAGTCAGGAGAGTCAGGAGAGTCAGTGCAAAAAAACTACTTCGAGAGCTTTTTTCCAAAAAAGACAATGGGGGCCTCCATCGCAAATTATTTAAAACAGTTTGATGATCAGAAGGAGCATGGATTCCTTGAAGTTGAAGTAGCTTCGAAGCAATACCATGCCAACACACAAATGCTGACATCAGGTAGGGAAAGGATCTTGGTTACTATCGTGAGCACTAAGGCTGCAGGTAAATCTGATGCCTGAAGCCATCTCTCAGCGTGAGAAGTCAACTCAGGAGAGTCAGCGACGTCTCTTGTTGGTTGATGGTCATTATTATCTTTATCGATCTTTTTTCGCCATCCGTGGGTTGACGAATTCCAAGGGTGAGCCTGTCAATGCGATCTACGGCTTCGTGAAGGCCTTGCGCAGGATGCTCACGGATGTGAAGCCTGATCTGGCAGCTGTGGTTTGGGATGCTGGTCTTCCAGAGCGTCGCACCCAACTCCAACCACAATACAAGCAGCACCGTGATGAGATGCCGGATGACCTTGAGGTTCAGCAAGAACCAATCCGTGAGATTGTCCCTCTTATGGGCGTCGCAAGCCTGTTTCTTGAGAATACCGAGGCTGATGACCTGATCGCATCGTACGTGATTGAGGCCCGCAAGGAAGGAATTGAGTGCGTGGTGGCTACGAATGACAAAGACATCCTGCAACTTGTCCGCGAGGGGGTCTTGATTTACTCAACGGCCAAGGCCGACGTCGGGGAGGGCAATGGCGGATTCAAATTGCTTGGAGTTCCCGAGGTGCAGGCCAAGTGGGGGGTTAACCCCGAGTTGATCGCCGATGTGCTGGCCTTGACGGGGGATTCTGCAGACAACATCCCCGGGGTGCCCGGGGTGGGTGGCAAGACGGCCGCCAAATGGATCAACCAGTACGGATCGCTGAATCAGATTTTAGAGTCCAATCAGCTAGATCCCAAGGTACGAGAAAAGGTGGAGGCTTCTCGCGAGTTGATCGTGGCCAACCGCGAGATGGTGGCTCTCGATCTCGATCTCCCGCTTCCACAGTCTATTCAGTCGCTGTTCATCTCTCCACGCTATTTTGAGCTGATCGAAGCTCTACGACGATGCGAGTTCCGAACATTGGTTGCCGAAGTGGAGGCAGAATACATGAGGCTAGGCAGGGATGACTCTTCATTGATGAACGCGGAAAAATCACTTCCAGAAGGTCCCCTCGGTACTCATGCAGAAATAACAATGCCCAATTCGGAATCAGTCATCCATCTACCGCTTCAAGGAGCGCAGTCGCAGCAGGGGGAGCTCTTCTCGTGAAAGCAAGCCTGGTCCTTGGAGCCGGTCGTGGTCCGCGTCTGGAAATCTTGGAGCGTATCAAGCGCTCCGGAGTCGGAATGAGCGTGAAGGAGCTCTCAACGGAGCTGGGAATGAGCTATATGGGCGTGAAGGCTCATTGTGCCGCCCTTGCCAAAGAGGGGTGCCTGGCCACCTTCAGAAAGCCTACATCTACTTTAACAGAAGCTTCCAGAGGGCGCCCAACGATGATCTACAGGATTGCTCCGGCGGGCGAACTACTCTTTTTAGGAATCGAGACGGACTTCCCCTCCCTGCTTCTCCAACAAGCCAACTCGCTCTACGGACCGACGGCCGCTCAAAAAATATTGGTGATGACCTACCGAGATATGGCCTCTCGGTACTCTGGCATGGTCGGAACGGGAAGCACTGAGGAGAAAGCCTCGCTCTTTGCTAAAGCACGGGATCGTGAAGGAAGAATGAGTGAATTCATTGCGGGTAATCCCTGGGTTATCAAGGAGTGCAGTCAGGATAACGGGCGTCTCTCCAAGGATTTTCCAGCGATTTTTGGACTGGAAGAACATATGGTTGCCGAGGTGCTGGGAGTTCCAATCCAGCGTGATGAACTCGGAGGTATAGTCTGTTTCCGACCGCGTTAACTCAGAGGGCAAGTGTAACAAATTCCACAACTGAAGTTTCCTTCTTGATCATGAAAAAGAGTTTCCTTCAATAGTTCATGATAGAACAAATATTCACCTAAAATAAGTAACATGGGGAAGCCAAAGTCACGCTATTCTCGCAAAAATCTGCGATTCAATGCCGTCAGTAGAAATCTCAAAAAGAGTCAAAACCTAGACACTGTCTTGATGGGGTTCGCGATTCTTATCGTCTTGGTGATTTTTGTAGCTTTGCGCTACCAGAGTAAGAACTTCGTCAATCGTAACCTCGATGGGCAGGTTTTAAGTTCCGGTATTTTAAAATATTACTCGGGGGAAAAGGCCTATTTAGATAATTACAAACGTGAACAAGACTTAAAAAAACAGTCAGATACTCTTGATCTCATATCAACGAGTGCGCGAAAAAAAGATCTGAATATTTCTGCCAGTGAACAATCGCTAAGCATGGAAAAATCGATGAAAGAGGCAAAAAAAATAGTGCCTGAGGAGCGGGCAAGTGAGATCAAGAGGACGGAGACTTCCACGCCACAGCCAATCGATAAAAAGTGGAATGACGATCCTAATATGGCCTTTGACACCATGAATCCTGCGGTGATTGAGGCCTCTTCTGCTAAGACAGCCGCCGCCGCTGCCGCTTTTCAGGATGTTGCCCAGATCAAGAAGACTCCAACGAGATCACATTCGCACCAGAACTAATCAGCGTGGGCGGTGTTCGGAGCAGTACTCCTCGCCGTCCGCACTTACCCTGAACTCAAGTTGGGGTAGTGAGTTTTCGCTGCGGCCACAGACATGACAACGGTGGAATATATGAATGGGTTCCTGCTGGGAGCCTGCTTTAGAAAGCACGGAAATCACAGCGACCGGGCGGGTGCGACGCTTGAGTGTCTTGTACTCGAGTTGGAGCGTTTTCCCAAAAAAGAGGAGGTAATTCAGAAAAGCAACCCCCAACGTTGCGGCCACAACGGGTGGTTGACCGATGGATGATAAGATCATCAAAGCGGCACTGAAAATAGCCAGCCAGACAATCCGTACCGGAAGGATAAAAAAGACGAGCACCTTGAAGCCGGGGTAGAGTGTGGCATACGCCAAGAGTAGGGAGAGATTCAGGAAGGTATTGGCGTGCGCAAGAGATGCGCCGCTAGCTCCGGACCAACCGAAGACAAACGAGGCTGCGGTGCAAAGGACAACCCCAGTGAAGTAAAAAAGGGTAAGCTTTCCGGATCCCATGGCAGCTTCAAGCCCGTCCCCAAGGTAAAAAAGAAAAAGGACAGCAAAGATGATCCAGAATGGACTCAAGGTTTCGGGAATAAAAATCCAAGTGATCAGTCTCCAAACTTGGCCCTGCAAAACAAGGGAGGGAACAAGTTCCAGGAGGGAGGTGTACCCAGGTGCAATCAGATGAAGCACGAAGACAAGTGCGTTCAAGAGCGCCACATAACGTATGAGACCCGGCACGGAAAAAGCACCTAAAAAGGTCATGAGTTTTTCGGAGAAAGTGTATGGCATTGGCTTAGGGGCGGACTTCCTGCAAACGATGCACATAAGAAGGAGTCGAAGGAAGATTTTTACGAGACGGAAAGTCGAATTTTAGACTCATTCCATAGTCTAATCTGGAAAAATTCTTTAGCTTGTTTTAGATTGGTGCAAGTGACGAGAAATGTTATTTTACGCTTAAGTCATGGATGAAACGTCGAAAATCCCGAGTGATGATCAAACAACAATCACTCCAAGGATAGATCAGTCAGCTGGGAACGATCCCAAGGAAGAAAAAGCTGCCTTGCCCGCAAGGTACTTTCACACCCCAAAAGGGAAAATGAAGACGGAATTTTTTGAGCACCAAGTAACGGAATCGAGGGATCCAGTTCAGAAATTCTCCCCAAAGAAAGGAATTCATAGCAAAAGGGCCGATCAATTCAACATCCTGCTTCTTGTCTCAGCCGTTGTTGTCCTGATCGTCGTTATGGTGGCTATGATTTTGAACAGCAAAAAATATTCTTTAAAAAAAACCGATCCTAGGCACTCGGCGGAGGCAAGTGTTGATTTCTATCAGGGCAATTCGGTTTATTCCCAAAAAGTTGAGGAGGAGCGTGCGGCCAAGGAGTCCTCGCTGCGTGGCAGAAATCAGCGAGATTCCCTAGTGGTCGATCCAATGGAGATCACTATTCAGGATCAGACGATAACGATGAATCGCAAAATTGAGGAGATGCGAGCCAAAAAACTCAAAGGCGAAGCACAAAGACCTCTCCCTGACACGGGTCCTATCTCGGGGATCCCTTTGAAGCTCAAGCCGGCGAAGATAGAGAATTTCAATACCCCTCTCGATTTGAATGGAACTCTTCCCAAGTCGCTACAAACGAATCAGTAAGTTGCTGCTTGTGGCGCCTGTAAAAGAAGCGGGCCAATACAAGGCCCTCGGCAGCGTTTCTTGCATGGACACGTGAGAGGGATGACCACGAGGGGATCACCAAGGATGCAAGGGCCGCTATCACGGTGATGGTGACAAGCAATTCCGTAAAGGTGACTCCTGAAGTGCCTTTCAGTTTCACGCTAAATTCTGGTTTATACAGCAGCATGCAATCCTACAGAGTGACGGAATGTCTTGCGATCGGCGATATAAAATGAGGCCGCTGATGGAAACACCGAGGTTCCAAGAGTTTTTATCGGATGATTCCTAAAATGCCCTGATGACCGAGAAGCCTAACCAGATCCCGAGAACGCAGAGTAGAACTGAGAGGAGGACATTCAGGAAGGCTCCCATCAGATTGCCCTGCTCGATAAGAAGGAATGTCTGGAGACTGAATGACGAGAAAGTGGTGTAGCCTCCAAGGACTCCAATCATCAAGAAGGTGCGTGCCCCTGGTGCGAAAATGAGTTTTCCTGGCTCGGATTCGCCGTATCCCGCCAGTAAGCCCATCAGGATGGCGCCTGTGACATTCACCATCACAGTTCCAAATGGAAACCCGTTGCCAAGCCACTTGCTCACCAGGTCGGTCATCCCGATGCGGCCGATCGATCCGATGGCTCCACCCATTCCGGCTAGCAGGTAGGGATGATTGAGAAGAGCCGTGAGAAAAGACATAAGAAATGTTGAGCAGGATGTCCTGCTTCGGGTCAAGTCGTTGATTCAAAAGGTGAGGCTTGGACTCTTATTTTGGGAATCTCCGTTGAAGCTTTGAACTCTGTCTGATAGTGAAGTCGGGATGATTCTTTCTCCCCTGTTCCTTCTGCTGACGCTTCTTTGTCTTGGGCTTCCACTGAGGGCACAAGACGGCGGTGCCCCGAACACGTTCGCACCTACTCGTGTATCCATCATGGATGCAAAGGCTGATCTCAGCCCGATTCCCAAGAATGGCGTGGTGCCCCTCAAGACAATCGCTGGGGACTTTGCCACGAATGCAGTCGCCGCCTCGGGGAAATACTTGGAACGACGTATCACGGTTTCGGGTCGGATCGCCTCCCTGCGCAAGGGGCATGGTGAAAACAAGGCCCTCGTGGTCATAATGCAGGACCGTGCGGCTTCCTTGCCAGCAGTGAAAGCCGAGTTTCTTTCAGGATCAATTCCGGAAAATAGTGAATTTGATGTCTCCGGAGAGGGGGGGCAAGCCACTCTCCTGAGGCGAGATCGGCATGGTATGATCCTTAGTCGCACTCCCTACCTTTCAGTTGGGCAGAAAGTGGAAATTTCCGGATATGTCAAAGGACTCGATGTGGGGGATATCGTCTTAACGGCTTGTCGAATGGGGGGCTAGGAAAACTGATCAGTAGGATGGAAGGATAAAGCTTTGAGTTCTAAGACTAATCTGACATAACATTCAGAAGTCAGCTCACCCCTATTTTAATAGACCATGTCAAATCCAGAAGAGGGATTTTTGCAGGTTGACGCTCCAGACACGGAGTCGAAACCAAAAATCCGGAAAGTGGCCATGATTTCTCCTGGTTTCAGACAAACTGAGGAGGGGTCCGTCCTCCGACCAAGAGTCTTGGGTTTCAAGTTGCCCACGGATCCTAATGATATCAGGAATTTTAAGATGGGATTGATTGCGGTGACTGTTTCGGCCGCGATTTTTATCGGACTCGAGTACAAGCAGGTTTACGAAGCGGCACGTGAGGGAAAGCACCAGTTGCATGCCGTGGCTCACGACACCAAGCACTCGATTCTGGAATTTTTCAAAAAGTAATCGAAGAGAGCGTATATGATCTCAAAGACTTGTTCCATGGGAGCAAGTCCCCGGTGGTGATCTAATCCCGTGCATTTCCCACACATTGGGCCATAGTACCCGACTAGCTTCCTAATTGATCCCAATGCCATTTCGCTCACTCGGCCTCAATGCCGCCATTCTACAAGCCGTACAAGAAACGGGTTATACTGAACCCACGCCAATTCAATCTGCGGCGATTCCGTTGGTCCTCCTGAGACGTGACCTGATCGGGATCGCGCAGACAGGCACAGGAAAAACCGCGGCATTTACCCTGCCCATCCTATCCATACTAGCAGAGGCGCCGGCTCCAGGTATCCGGGCACTTGTCATCGCACCGACACGAGAACTCGTGGTTCAGATTGAGGAGAATGTCCGTGCTTACGCGAAGCATCTTCAACTCTCCATGGCCACGATCTATGGTGGAGTGAGCGAAAAGCCCCAGATCAAGGCATTGGAGCATGGCGTGGACATCGTGATCGCCACCCCGGGACGGTTGCTTGATATCATCAGGGGAAGAGAGAAGTCCTTTGCGGGCATCGAGTTCCTGGTCCTCGATGAAGCGGATAGGATGCTCGATATGGGATTCGTCCCAGCTATCCGGCAGATCGTCAAGTTGCTGCCACGGAAGCGCCAGACACTCTTCTTTTCGGCAACACTCTCCCGCGAGATCGAGAAACTTACCGGAGAGTTTCTGCAGGAGCCCGAGACCGTCGAGATCGGTCGCCGCTCCAATCCGGCGGACACTGTCTCCCAGTCGGTCTATGAGATTCCCCAGCACCTCAAGCCGGGAATGCTCCTGCACCTTCTGCAGGATCCAAAATTCAACATGGTCCTTGTCTTCACGAGAACCAAACACGGAGCCGATAGGATTGCTCGACGGTTGGAACAGGCAAAAATCACGAGCGCTACGATCCACTCCAACCGATCCCAGAATCAGCGTCTGCGGGCACTCAATGAATTCAGAGAGGGCAAGATCCGTGTCCTTGTGGCGACCGATATCGCCGCACGAGGCATCGATGTCGACGGCATCTCCCATGTCGTGAACTACGACTTCCCCCCGCATCACGAAGACTACGTCCACCGGATCGGTCGCACCGGACGCGCGAAGGCGGTCGGCGAGGCAGTGAGCTTCGTAAGCCGAGAGGATGACGATGCGCTCCGCGCCCTCGAGCGCTTCACCCGCCGTGGTATCCCTCGCGTGAAGGCGGAGGGCTTTGATTACACGGCTCCTGCGCCGCCAAGAGATCCCAATGGAGGACGCCGCCCCCCCCGTAGGCCTGGTGAAGTTCGCACGCCGCGCCCTAATTTTCAGCGTGGAAACAGGCAGGAGCGTTCCGCTGAAGGGACTCAGTCTAAGGATCGAGGCGATGGAAAATCTGAAGTCTCCCAGGGAGGTCATCGCCAATCCCGATCAAGAGGAAGAAGCGATGGCAAGCCACGCAATATTGCGATGAATGGTGAACCGGGAAAGACTGCGGGAGGCCCCGCAAAAAAAGGAGGGATCGGCAGGTTCCTAGGCTTCGGTCGCCGCTGATTTGCGAAACCAGATCGTGAAGGGCTTTTTTGGCTGTTTTTTGGTTTTTTTAGCCTTCCAAGGGAGAGGTTTTTTTTTAGAGTGAAAGAATCATGACCCCTTTTTTCGCTAGGATTTTCAATGATTCTTCGAGTGATCTCCGGGGGAAAATCGCCGCAATGCTGACGCTGTTGGTCGGCTTTAACCTAGTCGCCTGGGGATGGGCGTTGGTATCCTTTCACTCCTTCCCTGTACTTCTAGGAACGGCACTTCTTGCGTATGGATTCGGTCTTCGTCATGCCGTGGATGCAGATCACATAGCTGCCATTGATAATGTCACCCGCAAAATGATGCAGCAGGGGAAGCGTCCCGTCGCCATAGGGTTCATGTTTTCACTGGGACACTCCACAGTCGTTGTTCTCGCGAGCATTGCGGTAGCCGTCGCCGCAAACTCTTTTAAGAGCCAACTGGATGCCCTGCACCAAATGGGCGGCGTGATCGGGACGATGATGTCAGCAGTATTCCTTCTGCTGATTGCCATCATGAATCTCGTGATCTTCTCTTCGATTGCGAAGGCCTTCAAACGTGCCCGTAACGGCGAACCATATTCCGAAGATGACTTTGACATGCTGCTTGCGAACCGAGGGTTCCTCGCCCGCCTTTTTCGCCCTCTGTTTGGTTTGATCTCCAAAAGTTGGCACATGTATCCCCTTGGTTTTCTCTTTGGTCTTGGATTTGACACGGCGACGGAAATCAGCCTGCTCGGTATTTCCGCCACAGAAGCCGCAAAAGGCCTTCCTGTCTGGTCGATTCTCGTTTTTCCAGTCCTCTTTACTGCAGGCATGAGCCTCATTGATTCCATCGATGGAATCATGATGTTGGGGGCCTATGGTTGGGCCTTCATCAAGCCAATCCGCAAACTCTACTACAACATGACCATCACCCTGGTCTCAGTCGTGGTTGCCGTTGTTGTCGGAGGAATTGAGGCTTTAGGACTTATCGGCGATCAACTCAAACTGGAAGGCCCAGTTTGGAAGGCGATTGGATCCCTGAATGGTAACTTTGGGACGATCGGTTATCTTATCATCGGAATCTTCGCGGTTAGTTGGGCCCTCTCACTGATGATATATCGGTTCAAGGGCTTTGACCGTCTCGAAGCGGGTGTTAACTGAATGCCCTTAATCCGCTTCCTGCAGGAAGATCTCGCTGATACCGGGTTGCTGTGAGGTCTTTCCCGGATAGATTTCGTCGACCGTCAGTACTGGATGCTCTCCCCCGGTCCGGGAGTATGTGAAATCCATGCGGTTGTGGCATCATCGTCGCAGAGTTCGGAGGCCGGTTTCAGCGAGGAGGTTGAGTTCCCCCGCCAGCGTCTCCCAGAAGAAGGCACAGCGGAGTGAGCACCCTCCCAGCAGTTCCTGGAGGACGGGATCTCCCACCTTCGGTTTTAGCAGGGGGAGCGAGTCGGCGTGAACGGATGATGAGATCGCCAGAAGAGCCAGTAGGCTCCATGCTACGCACACGGATTTTGGACGCACGATTCGCTGAATCCTTATTTCAACCCCTCCACAATGGAGGACACATTATGCCGTATCATCGCGTCGTAGGTGTTTCCGTCGGTCTCACCGAGGGCGTCGGAATAGAGGGTGCCTCCGGCCTTGGCCCCGGTTTCATTAGCAATCTGCTGGACGGCGCGCGGATTTTCGATGGTCTCGAAGAAAACGGCCTTCACACCCTGGTCTCTGATGACGCCGATGATTTCTTTCACATGCTGGGAGGAGGGATCCTCCGCCGTGCTGGCTCCTTTCACAGGATAGATGGTGAAGCCGTAATCACGGGCGAAGTATCCGAGTGCATCGTGCGAGGTGACGAGTTTTCGGCGGTCGTGGGGAAGTGAGGCTAGTTTTACACGGATCCAGCGCTGAAGTTCATCGAGCTTGGCGAGATAGGCGGACGCGTTCTGGTCATAGCTCACGGCATTGGCTGGATCGGCTTTCTCGAAGGCTTCCGCCACCACGCTGGTAGCTCTTTTCATGTTCTCCACACTGTGCCACCAGTGGGGATCCTCCACCTTCTTCCCTTGCTCGGTCATGGTGAGCGAGGCAATGTCTTTGCTCACATCCACAAACTTGGCGGAGCCTCCGGCGGCCTCCTCCAGCTTCGAGAGATAACCCTCCATCCCCTTGCCTGTCAGGAGTACGAGATTCGCGTCAGCGACTTTTTTCACATCACTAGGCGTCGGTTCGAACTCATGGGGATCGATACCGGCTTTAATGATGCCTTCCACCGTGACATGGTTGCCCCCGATCTGCCTTGCCAAATCGGTTGTGACCGTGGAGAGGGAGGCCACATTGAGATCAGCGCGCACTACGGGAAGTCCCAAGCAAAGGAGTAAAAACGATGAAAATGCGGCCTTGAGGATTTCAAAGTGAAGAGGGCGCGCGAAAGCAAACATGACTTGATGGAAGAATAACTTTGATTACGATGAACCGACTTTCTTCAATATAAAAACGTTTTTTAAATGGCTAGCACCCAATCCTTTCAACGATTTCAGCATCGGGGCGTATGAGACGTGTTTTTTATATCGTTGGGTTGTGCATGTTATTCGAAGCATGGCCATGCCTTCATGCAGATCCGCTCACGATTCCAGACTCCTTTAATCTGCTGAGCCAACCGCGCATTGCGGGAGAGTTTCTGGGATACAGGCCAAAAGCTGAGACCAACGGAGTCGTTCTCACCTTGCAGTCGATCTCCGATATGCTCGGTAATACGACAGGTGGAGCATCTCAAGGCGGCACCTATTCCGGACTCTTGAATCTTGGTCTTGCCGTCGATCTTCAAAAGGCGGTCGGTTGGGAGGGGGCTTCCTTTAAGAACAGCTGGATCTGGCTCTACGGAAACGATGTCTCCCAAAAGTATATCCATAATGCGTTAACGGCGAGTAGTGTCGCTGGATACCCTGCATTCCGCTGCTCCGAACTCTGGTTTCAGCAGAATTTTCTTACCGATGCCGTTTCGCTCCGTGGAGGTTTAATCGGAGTGGACACCGAATTCATGGTGTGCGACACGGGTAACCTTTTCGTGAACAGTGCCTTTAGTCTCCTTCCCATTTTTGTCTTGAACGTACCTAATGGGGGGGCTGTTTTCCCAATGGCGACGCCGGGCCTTCGTTTAGCCCTTCAACCCTGTTCCTGGTTGACGCTCCGAACGGCGTTCACTCAGGGCAATCCCTTCGAACAGCAGAATAACCTTCATAACTTTAACTGGAATTTTGGAAAGTCTGGCGGACTGCTCAATATCAATGAGGCTGCGGCAATTTGGAACAAGGATCCTGGATCTAAGGGACTCCCTGGCACAGCAAAGGTCGGTTGTTGGTTCCAGACGGGGGAGGGCCCACAAGGGGAAGTGAACTTTTCTTACGGATCACCTACGGCTGTCGCCTATAGCAGTGGATTCTACGGAATCATTGATCAGCAACTATATGCTCCTGTTACAAAAGGATTGGAACCATCTTCCGGTAAGAATCCTGTAGCTGGGAAAGATACCCAAACTGGAAGTAATGCTTCGGGGAAGGGGCTTTCTTCCTTTGTCCAGATGGGCTTTGACCCCCAGCAGGTCTGTGTGAGCTCCTTCTATGCTGATGTGGGTTTTGCCTACACTGGGCTTATCCCCTCTCGTGATGCCGATAAACTCGGACTTTCTTTTGGGTACGCTCAGATGAGTAATTATTTGCAAAATAAGGTGTCTGAATCCGGGCTTTGCGGCGCCTCCTTTGAGTCAGTTGCTGAACTGACCTACTCGATCCGCTTGGCACCCGCAATCGCACTCCAGCCCGACCTGCAGTACATCCTGCATCCGGGAGGAACCCAGCAGTACGGAAATGCACTTGTTGTTGGAGTCCGAGCTGTGGTGGATTTCTAGGATTTTGGGGCCTATCCTCCAAGGATGGAACTTCAGGAGGTTATGAAAGGAAGCGATCGCGATGCCGTGGTGGTCCGTGAATTCTTCAACGGATGGTCACTTTACCGTCGGATCGTCGATAACGATTATCTTTATCATCGCTCGGTTCGGGAGTTTTTTTCCCGATGGTTGGATGCTTTCGGGAGGCCCTTCTCATTTTTGGATCTTGGCTGCGGCGACGCCGATTTCAGCTCTGGGATCTTAAGGGGAAGGCCTCTGCAATCTTATACTGGGATAGATCTTTCCCCTGTGGCACTTGACCTTGCGCGTCAGAACACTGCATTGCTCGGAGTGCCATGTAATCTGATTGCGGGTGATTTCATGACGAGTCTTGGAGGTCTTGTTGGTACATATGACATTATTTACATCGGACTCTCTCTCCATCATCTCCAGCGAAGGGAAAAAGAGTTCTTCTTTGGGGAATTACGCGGCAAGTTGGCGCCGGGAGGGGTATTGCTCATTTTTGATCCTGTGCTGACCCCTGGTGAATCGCGTGAATCCTACATGGGGAGGTGGGTGGATCATGCCCAGTGGGCTTGGAGGGCGCTCACGGTGGAAGAGATTTCGGGGGCTGTGGAGCATGTCACCACCTCGGATTATCCCGAGGAGATCGCAACCCTCAACCACATGGCCATCGGCGCTAGTTTCAAGCCCGCTGAGATACTCTTCACCGACCGAACCGACTTTTATGCCCTGATGGCATTTGACGGAGTTTAAAAAAATCCCACCGGAGTTGACGGGGCTCGAACCCGCAACCCCCGCCGTGACAGGGCGGTGCTCTGACCAATTGAGCTACAACTCCAGGGATCTCTCGGTAAATTACCGAGGGGGTGGTAATCATCCATGCAATAGAGTTTCGGGCAATCTTTTTTGTGACTTTCTTGCGGTTGCCGGGCATTATATTCACTCCGAAACTATGGCTTATCCATCCTACGCTGCATTCCTGAAGGCGCTTGAAGATGCGGGGGAACTACGTCGCATCACGGAACCCGTGGCCACGGAGCTCCAGATTACGGAGTTGGCCGACCGAGAGATGAAGTCACCCCGAGGTGGCAAGGCGCTTCTCTTTGAGAAGCCTACGATCAACGGTAAGTTATCAGGGTTTCCTTTGGCGATCAACGCACTGGGATCCAAGCGCCGGATGGCGATGGCTCTGGGGCTCGGTTCTGTGGACGAACTTGCCGCACAGCTTGAGTTCCTGATGAAGGCTAAGCCTCCCAAGAGCTTCAAGGATGCCCTAAAACTTCTGCGTAATGGGATCGATTTGATTCATGCGCGTCCACGCAGTGTGAAGAGCGCTCCATGCCAGGAGGTCGTTAATAAAATGGGGGAGGGGGAAACTTTCTCTCTCGATCAGTTACCGATCCTGAAGTGCTGGCCGCAGGACGGGGGCCGATTCATTACTCTACCGACGGTTTATACCAAGGATCCCGATACCGGTGAGCGGAATGTTGGGATGTACCGCATCCAAATTTACGATGGCAAGACAACCGGCATGCACTGGCAGGTTCACAAGGTCGGCGCCCGCCACGGGAAGCGCTACTATGAACGTGGAGAGCAGATGCCTGTCGCCATCTGCCTTGGTGGAGATCCTGCATTCACACTAGCCGCCACGGCTCCGTTACCCGATGGTATCGACGAGATCCTCTTTGCGGGGTTCGCCCGCAAGAAATCGGTCGATCTGGTCAAGTGCGTGACTCAACCGCTGGAGGTCCCAGCTGAGAGTGATTTCGTGATCGAGGGATATGTCCAGCCGGGTGAAGCCAGGGCTGAAGGACCTTTCGGAGATCACACGGGATTCTACACTCCTGTGGATGACTACCCCGTCTTCCACGTGACGGCGATCACGCATCGCAAGGAGGCAATCTACCCTTGCACGATTGTCGGCATCCCTCCGATGGAAGACTTCTACATGGGGGAGGCAAGCGTCCGGATCTTCCTTCCGATTTTCAAGATGAACTTCCCCGAGATTGTCGACATGGCGCTACCGGCCGAGGGGACTTTCCACAACCTTGTCTTCGTATCTATCAAAAAACAGTACCCATGGCAGGCCTTCAAGGTGATGCATGGGCTCTGGGGCATGGGGCAGATGATGTTCGCGAAATATATCGTCGTGGTGGACGAAGATTGCGACGTGCAGAACACTTCCGAGGTCCTCTTCCGATGGATGGCCAATACGGACCCCCAGCGTGACAGCATCCTCACGAAAAATCCGCTGGATAGTCTCGATCATGCACCGACCGTGCCAAACATGGGAGGACACATGGGGTTCGATGCAACCAAGAAGATCCCCGGTGAGGGCTACACGCGAGGCTGGCCCGATCTTGTGACCATGGATCCAGCCGTTAAGGCCTGGGCGAACGGGTTTCGGGGATAGGTTATGGGGAATGGGTGATTGGGAGAAAGCAGTCGCGCGTCCCCCTTTTATTCCTGAGTTCCTGATTAAAATCTGCAGTTTCAGTTTCTAGCCGTCATGATCTGCAGAAAAATGAGCATCTTTTTTATCGAGTTCACCTTATAACGTTTCGACATGACGTCATACCGATCATGGTGCATCTGCAACAATATATCGCGGTAGATGGCGCTCATGAGCCGAGCTGGACGCATCAGGCGCTTTTGATTGGCTGACATTTCCGACCAAGCGAGCTCAGCCTTCGCGAAGATTGAGTCTGCCCGCTCAGCCTGATGATTAAGCAGGTGGGTCATTTGGGGTGTGTGATGGGATTCAAAAATATCGGCCTCGGAGACTCCGAAGCGCCCCAGATCCTCAAGGGGTAGATAGATGCGCCCCATGGCGGCATCCTCAGCAACATCCCTCAGGATGTTGGTGAGTTGGAGTGCCACTCCGAGCGCCTCGGCATACCGTTGTACTTCTTTACCCCGCGCTCCGAAGATTGATGCGCTCACGAGGCCCACGGTTGAGGCGACTCTTCGGCAGTAAATTTCAAGATCAGCAAATGTCTTATAGCGGGCATGATCTGTATCCATGAGCATTCCATGAACAATATCCGCAAGGAGGTTTTGATCCAGGTTGTGTCTCCGGATCATGGTTTGGAAATCTATTGGAAGGCCCTCCCCAGACTTGATCGCCAGCAACCATGCTTCCAAAATTCTACGTTTTTCAGAGGTGCCAAGAGAGTGAGTGTCCGCAATATCATCTAGAAGTCGGCACCATTCACCCAAGAGAAGGGCATCCGAACGTCGTTCCGGTTTGAGGAGAAGCAGCGCTGGAATAAGATTGGAATGGTGATGTTTCACGGATCCTCTTAATTCCAGCGGGATGCAGCGTTGTACCTCTGGACTGTTCATGGCATTTAGAGGAATAATACATCAGCCTGCCCTTGTGAACGCTGGTTTATCCGTTCCCAGAGCCCTATCTCCTCATGACGCTTCCCAACCAGATCACAATTGCACGGATCCTCATGATCCCGATCTTTGTGGTGCTTGCCATTTATTATGGGAAGACAGCCGTGACGGGGCACCCGAACGAATCACTCCGGATGGCAACGATCGGAGTGTTTCTGCTTGCAGCTCTGAGTGACGGTATTGATGGCTGGCTGGCCCGTCGCTTTCATCTCAAATCACGACTCGGTGCTGTCCTGGATCCATTGGCGGATAAGGGACTCATGCTCACTGCGATCATCACCTTAAGCGTCACCAAATGGCCCTACGAACTTCCCGTCTGGTACCCAGTGCTGGTGATTTCCCGCGACATCATCATCCTGACCGGGTGCGGGGTTCTTCGACTCCTAAATGATCATCTTGAGGTGCGTCCCTCTCTGTTGGGAAAGACATCGACCTTCCTCCAGATGCTGACAGTGGCTGTCGTGATGCTGCAGTGGAGTCATTGCGATCCGGTGGTTTGGGCCTCCGGTGCAGCCACTCTTCTGAGTGGAATCGGTTATGCCGCCGCGGGGATGCACCAACTCCAGGATGGCGGTCATACCGTTCCCGTGGCACGATCCGAACCTCCTCCTCCGTGAGAGGGGAATACCATCAACTAATTTCATGAGACGCGTTGCCATTGTCGGTCGCCCCAATGTGGGCAAGTCATCCCTTTTCAACAGGCTGATGGGACGCCGTGTCGCCATTGTCCATGACCAGCCCGGGGTCACGCGCGATCGCCTTGCCGGAATCTGTAAAACCGGGCCCGTACCCTTTGAGATCATCGACACGGGCGGGATCGGTGATGCACCTGATCCTGATTTTGCGGAAGCCACGCATGTGGCTGCTCAAGCGGCTATTGCAAGTGCAGATCTTCTTCTCTTTGTGGTTGATGGCCGGGCCGGGCTTACGCCTCTGGACCGTGAACTGGCGCACATGCTTCGCACCGGGGGGCGCCCCTTGATTCTCATCGTCAACAAGATCGATCAGGAGATGCATGAATCGATGTCGGCCGATTTCTTTGAACTCGGCTTGCCCGAGATCATGACTGTCAGCGCTGCCCACGGACGAGGCACTCATGATCTGCTTGCCAGGATTGGGGAGATGTTGGGAGGAAGCATAGTGACTGAGATTTCCGAAGAGTTGTCGGCTCCTCGTCTAGCGATTGTCGGGCGTCCCAATGTGGGCAAGTCATCCCTTCTAAACCGACTGCTGGGGGAGGAGCGAAGCATCGTTAGTAACATCTCGGGAACCACGCGTGATGCTCTGGATGTCAAATGTGAGCTTGCAGGAGAGCCTTATGTGCTGGTCGATACAGCCGGACTGCGCCACCGCTCCCGTCCCGATACCTCGGTTGAGATTTTCAGCGCCATGCGTTCCGAGGAGGCGATCCGCCGCGCCGATGCCGGCCTCCTCGTCATCGATGCAGAGAGCGGAGTCACCACCCAGGACAAAAGGATTGCGGGAATGCTTCAGGAATCGCAGAAAGCCTGCATTATCCTGCTGAATAAATGGGATCTTGTCCGTAAGGAGGATGGTGGGCGTGCCTCCCAAGGGGAGCAGGCTGATGTGATTCGCAAAGATCTCTTCTTTCTCGATTATGCTCCAGTGGTCTGCATCTCGGCTAAGACCGGTCAGGGGTTCAGTCGGATTTTCACTGCCCTCCAGAGTGTGCGCAAGGAGAGTGAAACCCGGATAGCCACCGGAGAACTCAATCGCTTTTTTAAAGATGTCTTCGAGCAGCATCCTCCGCCAAACAAAGCCGGCAAGCGCTTCAAGCTTCTATATGCCACGCAGGTTGTGCCCGAGCTGATCAGGCCCTTCCATCCACCCGAGTTTCTGCTCTTTGTCAACGACCCGGATCTCATTCCCGATGCTTACCGCGAGTACCTCTTCAATCAGTTTCGTGAACGCTGGCCCTATCCGGGGCTACCGATCCGCTTGCGAATGAAGGGGCGGGAGAGTCGGGAGATACAGGATCGTAAGAAAGAGAGCCGCGCGGCTACTGATACGGCGCTCCTTGTCCATGTTGGAAAGGATGTGTCGGAGGAAGATGCGGTGGTGAAAAAAACACCGAAGCGTCTTGTCGCAAAACCAGTACCTCGACGTCGAGCCCCCTCCCACAAACCCCAGAAGAGGCTTGGAGGTAAAAAAACCGCGGCCCCCCGTAAAGGAAGAGCTCCCAGGCGTTGACACTGAGAGGCTCTGCAGATATCCCCGACCATTATGGAAACATTTCCCAAGCTGGCCCAACCATTACCAGCTTATGTAAACTTTGAAAACGGCCTTGGCCGATGGCTTCTGGTGGTCGTGCCAGTGGTTCTGATAGGCCATCTTCTTGGAGCCTTCGCCCTTATAGCGATCCTAATTTCCTCCAACTTTAATATCCTCGGCTGGTTGGAGTAATAGGTGTGGTTGATAGGAACTGGGGAGTTGGAGATCTTGTTTTCTTTCTTTTCCCCTATAACCAAAAACCGATTGATTTCACCGCCCCATCACCCGTGGGGATGGGCTACGGCTCCGGATGCTCAACAGGCTTCGGATGTGATCCGATCTGACTATGGTTGATGTAGGCGTGGCCGCTTAGGTGAGCCAGTGCCGCACAGAGGCACCCTCCTGCGATAATGATCGTACCTGCCACATAGACCCAGAGCAGAAGAAACATCATGCTCCCCATTGCGCCATAGATAGCGCTATAATTAACAAGTTTGGGGACGATGTTCACGAAGCAAGCCTGACCTACTTGCAGAAGCACGGCGACAAGCATGGCTGGAATCCAGATTTGCTTGAATCGGATCTTGTGACGCGGCGCCAACATGAAGAGCATAGCGAAGCAATAAAAGAGCACCAGAGTTCCTCCGATGTAGCGGCTCAGATCGACTAGGGCCAAGAGGCGATCCACATTGAGCATCGGTAAATGATCGTTGATAACCGCTTCGAGGGAGTGAAGCAGACGTGCCACCGCTTGAAGCAGGGCGGGAACAATGGTTCCGATGAGGAGCGCGCCGGACATGGCGAGGATCATAAGGAGATTCTTCACGGGCATCTGCCACCAGAGTAGGCGTCGCGTCCCCCAAGCATAGTTGATTGAGAGTACGAGTGAATGGAAGAAGCGTAGAGAGGCCCAAATCAGAATCAACAGCGAGACGATGCTAACGCTGCCTCGCGCCTTCTCCAAACCACTCACCATGCTCCAGAGTAGTTCCTGCTGGTCTGCGCCAAGGGGGACGAAGCGATGGATCGTGGTAAGCGCCGTATCGCCGGGGAAAAAATAGGAGCCGATAGTCAGCAGGAGGGCGACGAGTGGTACTAGTGAGAAGAGTGCATAGTAGGCAAAGGCCGCAGCGTTTTCCCCGCCTGCGATACGACTGTAGATGGCCATTGTCTCCCGCAGGAGACGCCAGAGATAGAAGATGCCATGCCGTGTTGAATGGGCATGAGGATAGGAATCGGGGAGTGACTGGGAATTGAAATGAAAGAGGTGCTTCAAAAACATGCCGTTTGCCTTGGTTTAGAGAGTCCTTCGTCTTTTCGGCAATAGGATACCGACTGACTCACGGACTCAATCGGTCGATCGTCCATCCATCCGCATTCCTCGAATAGCTGAAGCGGTCGTGGAGGCGGTTGGGTCGACCCTGCCAGAACTCGATCCTGAATGGCGCAACAAGATATCCGCTCCAGAACTCGGGGGTCGGCACTTCTTCTCCTTCGAAGCGGTGTTCGCATTCCAAGGCCTGCCGCTCAAGGGTGGCACGGTCGGCAACGATTTCACTCTGGCGTGAAGCCCAGGCTCCGATGCGACTTCCATGGGGACGGCTTGCGAAATAGGCATCGGTTTCGGCGCGGGGGACCTGAGAGACCTTCCCGTTGATCTGGATCTGACGCTCCAGAGCCTCCCAATAAAAAAGCAGTGCCGCGTCATTGTTTTGAGCAAGTTGGGATGCTTTCCTGCTTCCTGTGTTGGTGAAGAAGCGAAACCCCCTTTCATCATACCCCTTGAGTAGGACCATTCTCGAGGTTACGCCACCCTCGGGGGATGAAGTTGAGAGGGCCATGGCCGTCGATTCCATGATGGCTGGACAAGCCTCTGCCTCATCTAACCAGCTATGGAATTGGGTGAAGGGATCGGGGGGGAGGTCGGCCCTCCGCAGGGAGGCGTGCCGATAATCCCTCCTGAAAGAGGCCACATCAAGCAGGTCGGGTCTCTCTTCCTTGTTCATGGGTCCGATCATGCAACAAGCATCGTCCCCAAGGCACCCTTAAAATTGACCGCAAATTGCTTTTGACAGAAGAACTTTCAGGAAGCATTCTTTCAATCCGCTTTTTCTCGGAAAGCATCGTTGCGCCGCCGCCAGATGATCTGGCTCGTGCTGTGGTCGGTGACTTCTTAAAGAAGTTGCGGAACGGCCTGAGGCAACCCCAAAGGCCTCTGTTCTTTTCATAATTTGACCGGTCTCAGGACCGGACAGGCCCATGTAGCTCAGTTGGTAGAGCACGTCCTTGGTAAGGACGAGGTCACCGGTTCAATCCCGGTCATGGGCTCCAGAAGAACGAATCACCAAAAACAAAAAAACAACCAGCACAACCCACCCATATGGCTAAAGAAGCATTCAAACGCGAAAAAGACCACGTGAACATCGGAACGATCGGACACGTGGATCACGGCAAGACAACCCTCACCGCTGCCATCACGACCGTGCTGGCAAAAACTGGCAAGGCTCAGGCCCGTGCCTACGACCAGATCGATGCGGCTCCAGAGGAAAAGGCCCGAGGCATCACAATTTCCACCGCCCACGTCGAGTACGAGAGCGACAACCGTCACTACGCGCACGTCGACTGCCCTGGACACGCCGATTACGTGAAGAACATGATCACCGGTGCCGCCCAGATGGACGGAGCCATCCTTGTTGTCAGCGCTGCAGACGGCCCGATGCCCCAGACCCGTGAGCACATCCTGCTTGCCCGTCAGGTCGGCGTGCCTTCCATCGTTGTCTTCATGAACAAAGTTGACCTCGTTGACGATCCGGAGCTCCTCGACCTCGTCGAGATGGAAGTTCGTGATCTTCTCACCAGTTACGACTTCCCCGGTGACGAGATTCCCATCGTCAAAGGAAGCGCCAAGAAGGCACTCGAAGGCGATCCTGAGCAGGAGAAGCAAATCCTCGCTCTTATTGAGGCCGTCGACAGCTATATCCCGATGCCCGAGCGTCCGAAGGATCAGCCTTTCCTCCTCCCCGTTGAGGACGTTTTCAATATCGAAGGTCGCGGCACTGTTGCTACCGGTCGTGTCGAGCGAGGTATCCTTAAGAAGGGTGAGGAAGTCGAGATCGTCGGTCTTCGTGACACCCAGAAGACCACCGTCACCGACATCGAGATGTTCCGTAAGCTCCTCGACACTGCAGAGGCAGGCGACAACGTCGGCATCCTGCTCCGTGGCGTAAAGAAAGAGGATATCGAGCGTGGCCAAGTCATCGCCAAGGTCGGCTCCATCAAGCCTCACAAGAAGTTCAAGGCTGAGATCTACGTGCTCAGCAAGGAAGAGGGAGGCCGTCACACCCCGTTCTTCACGAACTATCGTCCGCAGTTCTACTTCCGTACCACCGACGTCACTGGCTCAGTCAAGCTGCCCGAGGGTGTGGAAATGGTCATGCCAGGAGACAACGTTGCCATCGAGGTCGAGCTTGGAAGTCCGATCGCCATGGAGAAGACGATCCGCTTCGCTATCCGCGAGGGTGGACGCACCGTCGGTGCGGGTCGTGTCTCGGAGATCCTCGACTAACAACATCCCAAGCCTAGGCCAGTAGCTCAATTGGTAGAGTAGCGGTCTCCAAAACCGTTTGTTGGGGGTTCGAGTCCCTCCTGGCCTGCTCTGCATCCTTCGCTTTTCCGTTATATGTCCAATAAGATCACAACCTACATCAGAGAGGTGCGTGCGGAACTCGCGAAGGTGCAGTGGCCGTGGGACGATAGTGAGCGTGGCTTTAAGCGCTATAAGGAACTCTGGGATTCCACACTTGTCGTTATCATTGCCATGTTATTGGTCGGTGGTTATATTTCATTTTTTGATTTCGTCACCATCAACGTGGTCGGCTACCTGACCCATCCCTAGTTTTTTACTAATCCCAGCCTTTTTTTATCATGCCTCTCGCACCCAAAGAACAGTGGTTCGTTGTTCATGTCCTCTCAGGACAGGAACAGAAAATCCACGATAATATCGTCAAGCGCATCAAGACCGAAGAACTTGGCGATCAGGTTTTTGAAGTGCTTATCCCTACCGAGCGGGTTCAGGAGATCAAGCGTGGAAAGAAAACCGAAACGACCCGTAAATTCTTTCCCGGTTACCTGATCGTAAACATGCATCTTCTCGATGAAAAAAACGAACTGATCGAGAAGACTTGGTACTTCATCAAGGATACGACAGGCGTCATCGGATTCGCCGGAACCAAGGACAAGCCTATACCGATGCGTAAGAAAGAAGTAGACGGAATGCTTGCGCAACTGAAAGAGCGTGAGGATACGGTTACTTCCAAGATTAGCTATGAGGTTGGTGACAAAGTGAAGGTGGCTGATGGTCCCTTCCAGAACCAGCAGGGTATTGTTGAAGAGGTTGATCCGATCCGGGGCAAGTTACGTGTCTCGGTTAGCATCTTCGGACGAGACACACCTGTAGAGTTGGAATACTGGCAGGTCGAAAAAGCCTAATCCGTCAGCCTTACGGGGCTTTAAGCCCGCCAAGGTTGATCTTTAGGTGACGAGGTGTTCAGTTTGTTCAGTGCATATGCCAGATGCACTGCTGGACCTGCGAATAACAAGTCTAGGACTTTTAGCACCATACTCAAAAGTGCGACCCTTGAGGCGATTATTTCAAGAGAGCCAAGACAATGGCTCCCAAGAGGAGTAGAGCCCCGCCCAGTCTGGCAATCCAGAACTCACGCGCATTTCCCTCTCCTTTCCATGCGTCGATGGCAACGGACCAGATTGTCCGAGTCGCATAGAGGATGTTGATGAGAGTGGCTTGTCCGAAAAGCCCGATCAACATAATGACTAAAGGTGCCTGAAATCCGATGACCGCACCTCCCCTCAAGAGGCGTTTTTTTGCGATTTCGGGAGCAGGTGGCGTGGATCCGAGCAGGGGTGTCATCGCTGCCAGGACAACGAACATTACTGGCTGGAAGAAGGCAACTCCAGAAGTTCGGGCGTAACCCTGGGTCAAGACATCTACCAGAGCGAAGAGAACACTAGCTCCCATGGCCCATCCGACTGCTGAGCGTCGATGGTTCTTGTTATGATCTGGGCCAACCTGCAGAAGAGCTAGAGCAACTACTGTGAAAGTGGCTGCTGTCAAGAGATGCCACCCAACTGGATTGTGAAGGAGTAGGATTGAGAAGAGGGCGACAAGAACAGTCTTCGTGCCGAGTAGGGGGGCACTGATAGAGAGGTCGGCCTTTGCGAGTGCCTTTACGGTACAAATACGTCCGATGAAGAGAGCAACTCCCGCGGTCACTGCAGCAAGTGTTGCTGCCCAGTTTGGTTGGAAGTGGAACTGCTTTGGGAAGAAAAAGGGAAGCAAAGCCAGTGGTAACGACCAAGCTGCCATCGCGTAATTAGAGAAGATATTAACCCTCTTGCTGGTTGCACCCTGGTGAATGGATCCTTTCAGTTCCAAATATCCAACCGCGTAGAGTAGTGAGGCCCCTAGGGCCCCGAATGCGATGATCATGATGATGATGTTCTAGTGTCTAGACTTTGGGACTTTGGGACTTTGGATTGCCAAGCCAACTTAGAAAGGTTCTTTCAAGACCTTTCAACCCTGCTGATTTCTATCTGCAGCGACGAGGCGCTGATAGAGGGGCTGTAATCCCTCAGGAATAACGCGTGTCCCCGCCAAGATCGGCATGAAGTTCTGGTCCCCTGTCCATCGCGGAACAATATGAAGGTGAAGATGTTCTTTGAAGCCGGCTCCGCCTGCGCTTCCTAAATTGAATCCAATATTGAATCCCTCTGCTTTCGTGACTTCGCGCAGAAGCCGTTGGGCATGTATCGAGAGACGCCAGAGATCAAGGACCTCCGCGTCGGCAAGATCCTCCATCTGAGCCGTTCGGCGGTAGGGGACAACCATGAGGTGGCCTGAGGCATAGGGATACTTGTTAAGGATCAGAAAGGCATTCTGGCGACGCGTTACGACCAGGTGCGCGGCATCGTCACTCGTGGATGCTGCTTCGGCCAGAAAGTCCTCTCCTGTGGAACGTTCCCGATTGAAATACTCGACTCTCCAGGGAGCCCAAAGGGACTCGAGCTGTTCTTTGGGGAAATCCATAAGGTAATCAATGAGCCTTTAAGGGGGATTTTTCCAGACATTCAAGCACTGCTTCCGCCGATCTTTGGGAGGGTGAAGGAGAATTTGATTCCTCCGCTCCACCAAGAAGGGCGATGGTCTCAGCGAGGTCAGCCGAGAGGCGGTTGCGTGCTTCATCGCTGTTGAGGAGGCGGAGTGACTCGTCAGCAAGTGCGGCAGGGGTGGCATTATGTTGGATGAACTCACGGATCACAGGTCTTCCGGCAAGAATGTTCACGATTCCCAAGTAGGGGACCCGAATTACCCGGATACCGACTTCGTAGGTGAGGGTGGCTACCTTGTAGACCAGTGCATGGGGAAGCCCGAGGCAGGCTGCTTCGAGAGTGGCTGTTCCCGAGCAGACCAAACCGACAGTCGCCCTTTGCATCAAGTCGCGCGCGGCTCCTGTGGTGATAGCGATCTCGAGACCGGCTTCATTGGCCTGGCCGACCATGCGGGATGCATGGGCTACTGTAGCTGCGGCAGCCTCGAAGCGTATCTCGGGCCTTGAGCGATGAACAAGACGTGCGGCATCGAGCATCACGGGAAAGATCTTACGCACCTCTCGCTCGCGACTCCCCGGGAAAAGGCCGAGCAAGGCGCAGTCTCGATCTTCCGCAGGTACTGCGTGTAGCTCAGCGGCCATGGGATGCCCTGCAAAAACGGTCCGTAGCCCAGACGGCTCATAGAGCTTCTTTTCAAAAGGGAAGATGCAGATCATGAGATCGAGTGCGCGTGCCATTTCGGGAATGCGTCTGCGATTCCATGCCCAGACCTGAGGGCTGATGTAGTAGATGATCTTCGTCGGGATACCTTTACTTCGTATGGCTTTGGCAAGACGAAGGTTGAACCCCGGATAATCAACAAGAATTACGGCTTCGGGAGGGGTTTCGGAAAGCTCATCCAGAAGGGTAGAGAACTTGCGTCGGAAATACCCGTAATGCCGGAGCACATCCCAGAGGCCTAGCACTCCGGCTTCGGCAATCCAGTTATCAAGATGTCCCCCCGACGCGAGGGCTTCCTGTTCCATTTTTGGGCCCCCTTTCCCGGAAAATCTGATCTGCGGATCCAAAGCCCTTAGGGCTCTCATCAGAGCTACTCCGTGGGCGTCACCGCTTGCCTCACCCGCAATAATGGCCAGATGCCTTCCTTCTCGAATCATGAAAGGAGTTGCGGTGGCTTTTTACGAGGGTCGGCCTCTTCGATCTGTCTAGTGATCCTGATCGCCAAGTCAAGTGCCGCTGCTGCTTCCCGACCTGTGACACGGGGGACGAGTCCCTCACGTGCGCAGGTGACAAAAGAGGAAAGCTCCCGCTGGAGAGGCTCTCCCTTAACGACTTTCACCCGCTCCCTTTTGATTGCCCCCTTGTTGAGACGCAGGATGTAGCCGCTCTGCTTTTGGTAGTTGAGAGAGAGGTAGGCATCCTCCTGAAAAATACGGATTTTACGGACCTTGTCGCGGCTGATGCGGCTGGCAGTGAGGTTGGCCACGCAGCCATTCTCAAAACGGATGCGCACATTGGCGATGTCCTCTCCCTTGCTCAGTACCGCGATGCCGACGGCATCTAAGCTCACAACGGGTGAGCGGACGAGATGAAGCAGAATCTCAAGGTCATGGATCATCACGTCCAGAACGACGCCGATGTCCATACTGCGGTTTGGGTAGGGGGAGAGGCGCGTGACCTCGAGAAAGCGAGGATTGGCTAGCTGCTGTTCAAGTGCCTCCAAGCCCGGATTGAAGCGTTCGATATGGCCCACCTGAAGAATGCAGTTATTGGCAGCAGCCGTTGTGGCTAGGTCGAGCGCCTGCGCTGTGTTCGTGGCGATCGGTTTCTCGATCAGCAGGTGTTTTCCCTTTTTTAGGAGGAATGTTCCGACCTCATGATGAGATTCCGTGGGAGTTGCGACCGAGGCAACATCAACAAGGGAGGCAAACTCCTCAAGGGATGTGCACGGTTTGCCACCGTACTTTGCGGCAACCCGCTCGGCATTGGATTTATTGGCATCATGGATGGCCACAAGTTCGCAATCGGCAAGCTCGCTATAGATGCGGGCATGATTGATGCCGATGCTTCCCGGACCAACGACGCCGGCGCGGATAATTTTCATGATGATGGTGTTCCCCAGAGGGTGATGTGGTGTTGGGTGGCTAGTTCAAAGAGCCGGTTGCTCTCAAGAAGAAGGGTGCGTCCAGCTTCCATTGCGATCGTGGTGACCCCTGCGGAAGCAGCGGTTTCAAGGGTCTTGGGACCGATTACGGGAACGTCAAAGCGCATATCTTGGCGCGGTTTCGAGACCTTGACCACGACGGCTTCCCCGCTTCCAAGTTCTCCGCCACGTCGGATGGTGGCATCAGTTCCGTCAAATCCCTCTACGGCCAGGACAGTCCCTTTTTTCACAACCACGGTCTGGCCGATATCAAGGCGGCTTACTTCTTTTGCGATAACAAGACCGTAGGCGATATCATCGAGGATCCGGGTTTTCGGCTTTGGGCCGGCAATAAGGCCCTCGCAGGCAAGGTGCTCCTCCAAAAATGTCGTGGCGGGCAGCAGGGGGACGCCCGCCTTTTCCAACTCCCCTGCAACGGCACCGAAGAGTGTCTCTGCATTACGCTCACGCAATTTGGCCAGAAGAATCAGCGCATGAAAGTCAGGTCGGAGATCAAACAGGTTACCTGGGGCTATCTGACCGGCCATTAGGGAGGCAGTGGCGCCACTTTTTCTCGCGGCATCGATCAACCTTCCGAGTTGACCTACCTTCATCCAGTGGATTTCATCGACGAATCCTGCCAGAGCAGGGTCGGTTTCACCCTCAAAGGCGGCCACAATGATCCGTGAGACGCCCGCCTCCCTCGCCCCCAGGGTGGCAAGTCTTGGATAAAAGCCGTTGCCGGCGATCAGAAAGAGTGTCTTGGGATTCTGCACGGATAAAAAATTGACTCTTCAATGCTAGCTGTAACGCCTCGTTGCCGACAGCTAGAAAAGCACTTTTCGCCTCTTGGCATTGCATTCACAATTAAGTCCAACCTAAGCCAACACAAACCAATGAAATTCCCAATCCTTGTTTTTTTTCTCGGGATAACATTCTTGGGATCGGCCTTTGGAAAAACAGTTGATCTTACTGCTCAAAATGCCGGGAGAGATCTGATCATAAATCGTGGCGATTTTCTTACTGTTCATCTCCCCACCAATCCCTCTACCGGCTACTCTTGGAGTGTTGCTTTTTCAGTGTCTGGTATCCTCACGCCCGACCAATCCAGAGAGATTCAGTACCCTCCGCAAAAACAAGGGAAGATGCTTGTTGGAGCATTGGGAACCCAAGTTTGGTCATTCCAGGCCACCCGTTCTGGAAAAACAAAAATACTCTTTGTGTATGGCCGTCCATGGGAGAGAGGTGTGGCTCCAGCACGAAAGATTGCATGGCCTGTTAGCGTAAGGGAATGAAAAGGGTCATCCACTGGTTTCGCCGTGACTTCAGGATCACTGACAACACCGCACTAGCGGCGGCATCACTATCAGGGGAGGAACTCATTCCGATTTACATCATGAGCGACTGGAGGTCGCAGCACGGGTGGACTGGCGCGGCAAGGCAGGAGTTTCTGTGTGGGTCCCTGACGGCCTTGGCTAAGAATCTCGAAGCAATCGGCGGACGACTTATTATCCGTAAGGGAGATGCGGTCCGAGAACTCGAGATGCTGGCTGCAGAGACGGGAGCCTCTGCGATCTTCGCAAACCGCGATCCCGATCCATTCGGTCGCGCCGTGGAAGCCAGATTGGGAGCCATGGCTAAAGCCAAGGGAATCGAATTCTCCCTTCATAAGGATGCCTGTGTCCACGAGCGTGACGAAGTCAGGACCGGGCAGGGAACCGTCTTCCGTGTTTTTACCCCCTACTCCAAGGCCTGGTTCAACCTTCCGAAGCCATTGCCCGGTCCTTCGATCAAGAAGCTTGTAACGCCAGCCGGGATAGCTTCGCTACCGCTACCTCAGCTCTCCGACTGGGGATTGAGTTCGTTGCTCAGCACTCCGGAACCGGGCGAAAGGGCAGCGCGAGAGCGCCTGAAACAATTTGTTGCCGGGCCGATTTCCTCCTATGGGGAAAATCGTGACATTCCTTCCCTAGGGGGAACCTCACACCTCTCTCAGGACCTGCGGTTCGGACTCATCTCACCAAGACAGGTCTACGCAGCGGCCAAAAAGGTAGAGGCGGAGCTTCCTCCGGAGGGACGTAAAAATTCCATGAAATTTCTGGCGGAGATTGTCTGGAGAGAGTTCTACATGCAACTGCTCTGGCACTATCCCGAGGTCATGGATTTGGAGTTCAATCCAACTTGGCGCGGAATGAACTGGCCCGGCATTACGGCTGTTCCGGATGCTTTCGAGCGTTGGTGCGAGGGACGGACCGGCTTTCCCATCGTCGATGCGGCAATGCGTCAAATGGCCGCCACGGGTTGGATGCACAACAGAGCGCGGATGATCACAGCGATGTTCCTTACCAAAGATCTCCATCTTGACTGGCGACTTGGTGAGGCATTCTTCATGCGATCACTAACTGATGGTGAGATCGCTTCAAATAATGGTGGTTGGCAATGGAGTGCTGGCACGGGAGCGGATGCAGCTCCCTATTTTCGAATCCAAAATCCCTGGAGTCAGACCAAGCGGTATGACCCCGATGGGCTTTATATCCGCAAGTGGATCCCAGAACTTCGGAATGTCTCCAACGCCTCCCTTTTGGAGGCACCCGCCAATGGTCTACCCATCGCGTCAGGCTATCCAGCACCTATCCTAGATCACTCGGTGGAGAGGAACAGAACCATGCAGTACTTTTCCCAGCACAAAGCACAACAATCAGTGAAGGGCCTCAAGCCGTAATCTACTCATAAAAAAAGAGAAAACTATCTTGAGCAAGGTCTACTAGGTCAGTGAGTCGACCGATTAACCCAGTTAGTGCTTAGGCTTTTATGTTGCCAATTTCTTGGAAGCGACATCCAGACGGATCAGATTTTCCAAGTAATTGGAAAAAGAGCGATTTTCCTTAACGGCAGCTTCAACCGCAAGAGCCTTGATTTCAGGGTGTAGGCGAAACCCCGTGAGGATTTTAACAGCTGGCTTTTTATTAGGATGCGACTTCTTCATTCAGCTTGTTTAAGAGATTTTGGCCAGAACGTAAACAATAGGATGCTGTATAGTCATACGTATAATATTCATAAGTGTGAAAAAGAGAACAAAAGTTATACAATACACATCGCGTTGCTAGGGTTTTAGGACTTAAAGTCGTTACGAACTACGAGCCGGACTAAATGCTCCGCCGAGCAATCAAGTTAGATTGAGGAGATCTTACTTTTTTATACTACCGACAGGCATGAGGATACCTTTAGCTTCAACATCCTTACGGATAAGGTTTTCAATGTAGTTGGAAAGGGAGCGATTCTCCTGTATAGCAGCTTGTACGGCAAGTGCCTTCAAGTTCGGATCAAGACGAAACCCTGTTAAAATTTTTGTTACGCGCTTTTTCATTCCCTGAAATTAGTAAATTCGTTCTCAAAACGCAAACATCTGTTGTGTAAAACCTTGCAAAAAGAATGCAATAAACTACATCTAGTTAACAGTTGTAAGTACGATGCATATTCAAACACGGCTTGATCCCCCACTTTTTAACGCCCTTCGAGAAGCTGCAGATCAAAAGGGGGTGAGTCTCTCGGAATATTTGAGGAAGTTGGTTGAACAGGATTTGGAGTCTCGGAATGGAAAGCGCATCTCTGAGGAAAGGGATGGAAATCTGGACAGGGCAGACAATTAAGAGGCCTAAAAACTTTTCTTTCACTCTCCGTCTGCCCATCTCCAATTGCAATGGGCGACGGGCTCCTGTAGTGACAAAGAAGCCATGCATGTCCGACTCACCAAGGATTTCACATTTGAAGCAGCTCAGACACTTCCCCGAGTGCCTGTAGAACACAAATGCGGACGGATGCATGGTCACAGTTTCAAGGTGGAGATTTCCGTCGAGGGTGAGACCGATCCGCTCACGGGTTGGCTCTATGATCACTCCCGGATCAGTCGGGCAATGGACCCCCTCTTGGATCAACTTGATCACTCCTATCTCAATGATGTCCAGGGACTCGAAAATCCAACGATCGAAAATATGTGTGAATGGTTTTGGGAGAAGCTTGCTCCTTATCTTCCAGGATTAGCCGAGATCGTGATTCACGAGACCCCGACAGCGCGTTGCAGCTACCGAGGGAAGTAACTCGTCTCATTAGATGAGGTGTGTGAGGGTCCTATTGGTATTGGTCATCCTGACACTTATCGTCACTGGGTGTGACAGTCGCACTCTACCCACAGGAAGCACTTCTCCTGATACCGTTACGCTCAAACTTTCCCGGGGGGATTTTCCCGTTTTAGTTTATAATCCCAAGGGGAAACTGAAAGGAACGGTGGTGTTTGGATCTGGAGACGGAGGGTGGAAAATCTGGGAGGAGCGAGCTTGCCGATCTCTAGCTTTAGAGGGGTGGTGTGTGATCGGTTGGGACTGCCGGGAGTATGCCTCGGATCAGTTCCCGGCCTACGACGCCGTGATACTGGGTAAAGATCTTCAAACCATGGCCTCCGCGGGCATTGGTAGCCGGACACGAGGAAACTTTCTTATCTACGGTGGATACTCGACCGGTGCCGAACAGTCCGTTGCAGGAGTTGCCTGGATTCTTTCGCAACGGGTGGTGAGAGAGACCCTTCCAACCGGGTTGCTGCTCGTTGCTCCGGGACAGCGGGGGCGCTACGGAATCACTGATTCCGACCTGTTAGGAATAACGCCACAGGGAAGTGGCAGTTTTGCAATTGCTGATTTGGCGCTAAATCTTGGAGATCTCGCTGTGGTCCAGATCCACGGCACATTTGATCCTCTTGACTCCACGGAATGGCTTGGAAGTTCAAGTTCACACCATGGCCTTCATCGGGTTTTCGAAATCAATGGGGAGGGACACTTTTTCGGAGATGCCGATGCCAATCTGCAGGAAACCTTGTGCCAGGCCGTAAATTGGTTGGTTTCCCAGCCTGCTCCCATCAATCCAAAGACAAGATGAGCCAATCACGCACGCCTCTTGCCCGTCACGTACTTGCCTGGTTGCTCCTCCTTTCTGGTGCGGCCAACATCATCGAAGCCATCATTCCAAAGTCCCAATCTGTCGCCGATTGGATGGAGCAATGGGTGCCCCTGGAGGTCTCGCAGGGAAGCCGTCTGCTCATCCTGCTTTTCGGATTGATCCAGATCATGGTGAGCAGGGGAATCTTTCGAGGTAAGAAGACAGCATGGCTCGTGGCCTCTTCCGCCATGGGCATCACCGTCTTGCTTCATTTAGGGCGTGCGTGGGACTGGCAACATGCCTCTTGGTCTCTACTCCTTTTCACCATCCTGCTTTGGCGGCGGCGCGATTTCACAGCCGCATCAGACGCCGCTTCTTCCCGATGGGGCTTTCTCATTGGAGGTGGTGCAATGTTGGCGTTACTGGTCTACTCATACTCCACGGTCTGGCATTACGCTCCGCAGGCGCATCTGCGCCGTGATCCTACAGTGATTGCGCGTACCTCCGCTGGGTTGGTCTTGTTCCAGAATCTGGCTGCGGAGGTTCACGAATCAAGGCGTGCCCTGCGGGCTTTTCAGGGGGTGCAACTTGCATCCGCGATCGTGATGCTTGGGACGCTCTTCCTTCTCCTGCGGCCTGTACTGGGAAGGCGTCTTCGTATCGCCGCCGGTGAACTTGAACGGGTGGCCTCTCTCGTAGCGCTCCACGGTTGTGATCCGATGGATTGCTTTGCCCTGCTCCCGGACAAGCGATGGTTTTTCCACGGCGCAAAAGATGGTGCCGAGAGCGTTATTGCCTACGGACTCTGGAGAAACTATGCGGTGGCCCTTGCTGAACCAATCGGTCCCGATGAACAGAGGCAGGAGGCGATGAATGCCTTCCGGGAGTTTTGTGCCCAGCAGGACTGGCGTGCATCCTTCTATTGCTGTCATGAGAGGAACAGGAAGAATTGGGAGAGTTCGGGGTGGTTAGGATTTCATATCGCCGAGGATGCTCGCTTGCATCTCAATACCTTCGAACTCAAGGGGTCGGACTTTCAAGGCCTTCGGACGAGTCTTAACCATGCCCGCAAGGCGGGATGGACATTCCATTGGTACGAGGGTTCGCCGGTCGATCATGGCCTAGAGGCTCAGATGCGATTGCTTTCCGACGCTTGGCTTGATGCAAAGGGAGGAACCGAGATGGGTTTTGATCTCGGGGCATTCTCCCTAAAAGTGATAAGAATTCACAGGACCGGTTGTGTTCTTGATGCCGGTGGGCGTCTTTTGGCCTTTGCCACATGGCCCTCCTATGCCAAGGGGAGCGGACGATCGATTGATCTGATGCGCTCTGCTGAGGGGGCGCGCGGGGCGATGGATTTCCTGATCCTTGAAAGCATTACGCGTTTCAAGGCGGAGGGAATCGAGGAAGTCTCCCTGGGGAATGCGCCTTTGGCCCGCGTTGCATCCGAGGGGGAGAAAGTGCAGGGCGGGGAGAAGGTGGTGGATTATCTCTTTGAACACTTCAATCAGGTCTACGGATACAAACCTCTCTTCGAGTTCAAGCGGAAATATCATCCGGACTGGCAGGGTAGGGATCTGGTCTTTGAGAGACACGCTCACCTCCCTTCACTCTGTGCCGCCTTAATACGACTTCATGCTCCGAAAGGGCTTTTGCAAATGCTTCTCTCGTGATTTTTATACTCCTGTGATCCTCGATAACCTTACAGAAGCATCTTGCTATTATTGGGTGCACAACTCTTTACCAACGGCTTTCGCATGGCTTGGTTCTTACGATCCTGCCACGCCGGTCGGTCGTTATGAAATCGATGGATCGGGACTACTTGCCATCGTAAGCCGATACAGGACTGCTCCTGTGGCCGAAAAGAAGTGGGAGACTCACCGGCTGCACGGCGATATTCAGTTCATGGTTTCTGGATCGGAGTTGATCGGATACGCCCCGCGTGAATCACTGATAATCCGTACGCCCTATGACGATGGGAGAGATGCTGAATTCTACGAGCCACCAGTGGGTGTAGGTTCCAGTTTTACTTTGGGTGATGGATCCTTTGCGATTTTCCTTCCTCAAGACGGCCATCAACCGGGCATCATGCTGGGAACTCCAGCAGAGGTTCACAAGGTGGTGATCAAATTTCGACTTTGATCCGGCCCCTTCGATTCTAGGCGATAGAGAGGTGTGCGGGAGTATCTCCCAAGAGCGCATGGTGAGCTTCGCGCGAGGGGTTGGCCTTCTTGGGTTTTGATACCATTAAGTAGATGGAGGGAACCACAAACAGGGTGAAGAGCGTTCCGATCACCATTCCGGAGACTAGCACAATACCGATGCTGTTGCGGGCACCGGCCCCGGGACCGGTGGCGAGGATCAGAGGAGTGTGACCTACGACCGTTGCCGCTGTAGTCATCAGGATCGGGCGCAAGCGTGTTCCCGAAGCGGCTAGGATGGCGTGCCACTTGTCTAAGCCACCCTCCTGAAGGTTGTTGGCAAACTCAACGATCAGAATGCCATTCTTGGCAACGAGACCGACTAGGGTGATTAGACCGACTTGACTATAGATGTTGATCGTCGTGGCCCCAAGGAAGGTGAACATGAGAGCTCCTGAGAGCGCTAGTGGGACTGATCCAAAGAGAATGATAAAGGGGTCTCTGAAGCTCTCGAACTGAGCCGCGAGAACCAAGAAGATCAGGATGAATGAGACAATCATCGTGGCGACAAGGGTGTTCCCCTCATGGCGGAGTTGGCGAGATTCGCCTGAGTAGTCGATCACAAAGCCGGGAGGCAGGATCTCAGCAGCGCGCTTCTCGAGCACCTGAAGCGCCTGATCGACAGTGATACCGGGGGGGAGGATGCCCGATATCTTTGCCGAGTTGAGTTGCTGGAAGCGGTTGATCTGGCGGGGTTCGGTACTGGACTTGAGCGTGGCGAAGGTGGAGAGCTGGACTAGTGAATTGCCGGGCCCGCTGACATAAAGTTTGCCAAGCGCCTCTGGATCAAGCCGACTTTCCCGTTTGAGTTGTGGGATGACCTTATAACTACGTCCTTGGATGCTGAAACGGTTGACATAGTTTCCCCCCAGGAGAGTGCCAAGATCCGATCCTACTTTCTGCAGGTCGAGTCCCAGCGCGGCCACCTTGTTGCGGTCAAAGGTGATTTCAACTTGAGGCTGATCGTATTTGAGGTCGGTGTCTGCAAAGATGAAGATGCCGCTGGCAAAGGCGGCCTTCACCAAGCTGTTGGCAGCTTCCAAGAGTTGGATCGGTTCTACAGTAGAGGAGAACACGAACTCGACCGGGAAATTGCTTCCTCCGGGAAGTGCTGGTGGGGTCGTTGCGATGATCCTCAGGCCAGGAATTTCGGAGAACTTACCGCTCATGATCGTAGCAAGCAGATCACAACTCCGCTTTCTCTCGTTCCAAGGCTTGGTTCGTATGCCGCCGAAGCCGCTACTCGGGTAGGAGAATTGGAAGGTGTGGCCTGTTTCTGGTAGCGAGGCCATGGCATCGTAGACGAGATCGGCGTAGAGAACGGTCTGATCGATCGTGGAGAATGGGGAGGTCTGAACGATGCAGTACACAATACCCTGGTCCTCTTTGGGAGAGAGTTCCTTGGGAGACAAGAGGTAAAGAACCGGGAGAATAAGGATCCAGAGACCCGCCACGGAGATTACTGCCCAGCGGTGGCGCAACATTGATCCAAGTAGGGAGACATACCCGTTCTGGATTGTAGTGAAGCGGCGGTTCACCCACCCGGCATAACCTTTTTGATCGTCTCCGCGACGCAGAAGTCTAGAGGACATCATCGGCGAAAGTGTCAGCGCGACAATTCCGGAGATAATGACGGCTCCGGCCAGTGTGAAGGCAAATTCACGGAAAAGAGCACCCGTGAGTCCTCCTTGGAGGCCGATTGGTGTATAGACCGCTGCGAGGGTGATCGTCATGGCAATGATCGGACCAAGAAGTTCGCGACCGCTCGCGAGTGCTGCCTTCAACGGTGACATCCCCTCGTGGAGATGACGCTCCACATTTTCCACGACCACGATGGCGTCATCAACCACAAGGCCGACCGCGAGCACCACAGCCAGCAGGGTGAGGAGGTTGATCGTGAACCCGAGGATCGCCATGATGAAAGCCGCACCGATCAGGGAGATCGGGATGGCGATCACCGGGATGAGGACTGAGCGCACGGAACCGAGGAAAAGGAAGATCACCAGCACCACGATTCCAAGAGTCTCGGAGAGGGTCTTGAAAACCTCCCTAATGGCATCGCGGATGAATTCCGTGGAGTCATAAGGTACCACAAGCGACATTCCCGGTGGGAGGAGTTTGCGAAGTTCCGGGATTTGCTTGTTCACCATTGAACAGACATCCAAGGTGTTTGCCGTTGGAAGGCACCAGATGCCGATGAACTTTGCGGTCTTCCCGTCAAATCGGATATTTGAGTCGTAGTCTTCGGCCCCCAGTTCCACATCAGCGACATCCTTGAGTCTTACGAGAACCCCACCCTTCTCCTTGACGACCAACTCCTTGAACTCATCGGGGGTTTTCAGATTGGTGTTTGCAATCAGGTTGATGGAGGTCATTGAACCCTTCGTCTTGCCGACGGCCGCAAGATAGTTGTTTGCCTGCAACGCACGGCTCACGTCAGTTGCAGAGATGCCAAGTGCGGCGAGGCGCTCAGCCTTGAGCCAGACGCGCATCGCATAGACGCGCCCACCGAGGATATCGGCACGCTGGATGCCGGGGATTGCGGTAAGTTTTGGCTGGATGACACGGGTCAGAAAATCAGTGATCTGGTTGTCCTGCATGTCGGGTGCCGAGAAGCCGAGATACATGGCAGCGCGGAGTTCGTCGGCATTCTGCAGTGCGATAATAGGGCTTTCGGCTTCGGGCGGGAGGTCATTACGGACTTGGGCTAGCTTCGCCTGAATCTGGGTCAAGGCGATGTTCGGGTCGTAATTGAGCTTCAGGTGAACCGTGATGGTGCTGACACCCTGTAAACTTGCGCTCTCAATGTAATCGATCCCCTCAGCGGCAGCAATCACGCGTTCAAGTGGGGTGGTGATGTAACCTCGTACTAAGTCGGCGTTGGCGCCTACATAGTTCGTCGTCACCTGAATGACGGCGATGTCGCTCCTGGGGTACTGACGGATATTGAGCGTCCTAACGGCCTGAAATCCTGCAAGCAGGATCACAAGGTTAACCACTAGCGCTAGAACAGGGCGCTTGATGAAAAGATCGGTGATTTTCATGGAATGCTCCTGCAACAAAAGCTTTAGCTGTCGATCGGTTTGGGGGCAGGATTGTTTCCCGGTTGAACGCTATTATTAATCTTCACAGCACCTCCCTGCCTGAGTTTGAAAATGCCTGATGTGGCAATCCGATCGCCGGGCTTAAGGCCTTTCAAAACGCCGACCTGGTCACCCCGCGTTTTTCCGAGTGTCACCTGTTGCTCACGCACGCCTAGGTACTCCTTACCGTCTGGATCCTTCATGGTCTCGACGACGAACAGTGAATTTCCATAGGGGGCGTAATGAAGGGCTGTCGATGGGACCATAATGACTTTTTCATTGTCCGGGAGGACGACCTGTATGCCTGCGAACATTCCAGAGCGAAGAATATGGTCCGGGTTCTTCACGGTGGCCTGGACTTGAATATTGCGGGTCGATGTATCGACAGCTGAATTGATGGCTGTGATCGCTCCCGAGAAGGTCTTGTCAGGGAATCCATCCGCCTGAACATGGACGGATTGTCCCACGGAAAGTAGACCAATGTTTTGCTGTGGGAGTGCGAAATTCACATAGATGGGGTCAAGCGATTCAAGTTGAACGATGGAATCACCGCTTTTTAGGTACTGGCCGGCATTCACCTGCCGTATTCCGAGATCTCCGGTAAACGGGGCCCTGATCGTTTTGCGGTCGATCGTCGCTTGCGTTTCCTCAACCGACGCCACGGCTGAGTCGTACTGGCTCTTTGCTTCGTCGTAAGCCGATTGTGCAATAACTCGTTTCTGGCTAAGATCCTTGGCTCGGTCGAGATTTTGAAGCGCGAGTTCGAGCTTCGCCTTGGCTGTGCGCAACTGCGCCTCCTCTTGGCGGGTGTCGAGTTGCACGAGAAGTTGACCATTGGTGGCGTGGGATCCTGATTCGAAGCTGATCAGCTTTAGTGTACCCGGGAGGTCCGCACTGAGCATGACTCCCTGAGGCGATGAGATGGAGCCGACGGCCTCCAGTACGGGAGAGATCGTTTCTTCCGAGACGGTGACTGTGGTGACTGCATCCGGGGGTATTTTGAAGGCTTTGCCCATGGCGATGGCTTGGGAGATCTGAAGAGCCCTCCATGATCCGAGTCCAATGATCAGGAGAATCATTGCAGAGATTGCGATCACTAGCACAAGCTTGGGATTCCTTGGAGGTGTCTGTTCTTCCTTGATGGAGAGCATTCCTGAAGGGATGGTCACGGATTTTTGAAGTGGGGTGAGTTCGTCGCTCATAAGTTAAAATGGAAAGGAACTGCAAAATTGCAGAGCACTAATCCTTAATGCCATTAAGGAAAGAACGCCACAGGAAAACTAGGTTAAATCTGCGACCAACTATTGTTGCCAGCAGAGTTATGCTAATGGATTTTTTATTCATTCTTTAGCGGACTTTTCTACTGTTCCCAAAATTGCCCTTAACTGAGTGATCGCTTTCTCGTGGGAAGTTCTTTGACCCTTTGGGCGCGTGATATTTAGGAAGGAGTTTTATCGCTTTGAAAATGAGGTGAGGCAAAAAATAGACGTTTAACAGTTGCCGGGTAAAAAGATCCCAGAAAAGAGTCACATGAAAAATCAACCAAATGAATTGACATATTTATGTTTAATCATAGAATCATAAATATGAGAACAACATTAAATGTTCCAGATGAGCTACTTACAGAAATAAAAATTCTAGCCGCCCAGGAGAGGGTCACCCTAAAAGATCTAGTTCATGATATCCTTCGCATAGGTCTTCGCGCGCGTCAGATGCCTAACAAGGCCTGGGTGCCCCCCCCCGCCTATAGGTCAACTTTGAGGATCAGTAGATCTCTTCTTTCGCAAATGAGAACGGAGGGAAGGCCATGATTGTTGTTGATTCATCGGTTATATCGTTCCTTTTTCTTGAAGGAGAGTTGACCGAATCGGTGAAAGAGCTACATCGCATTGATTCGGAGTGGATCACGCCACCTATTCTTAATCATGAGATGTTGAATATTCTGGCTGTTGTCGGGACTGCAGACCAAGCGGTTGCACCGATGGAAGAAATCTGGCGAGACCTACGGGCACTGCTAGGATCCCGTCAACAAGTGCCGGATCCCTTGAGATCCTTGCATCTAGCGATTGAGTTGAAAATCTCGGGCTACGAGGCCCAGTACGTTGCCCTTGCCCAGCAACTCAATATGCCCCTCGTCACCGAAGAACAAAGACTCTTGGAACAGTTACCTGCTCTCTGTCTGTCAATCGAGGAAGCCTTAAAGCTGAAGCTCTAACAACTCACCAAGACGAAAATCCCAATTCGTTCAGCGATCAATGTATACGGTTAACTGCGCTTTGGTTTTTTAACGGAGATTTTCGCTGTCTTCCGTTGCCTGGAGGCACGTGATGCCTTCTGCACGGCGGGATCGGGTGTGGATAAACTATCCGCAGGCCCTGACCACATGCGGAATCCCCCCTCAAAGGCGTTAGCATTTTCTCCAGCGAGGCAAGCGGGGGGGAGGGCCTTCAGCACTTTTGCGTTACCCCCTCCCAGAACTACATAATCGGGTAGGATGGCTGCAGTGAGGAGTTCCACTGTTTCAAAAACATGCTTTTTCCAAGTGGCCTTCCCTTTTTTTTCCAGGGATCTGTTGCCCACATAATCTTCAAAAGTCTTCTTCTTGAAAGGAAGGTGGCCCAACTCCAGGGGAAGAAGTGCCTGATCAGTCACTACGGCGCTCCCTAGGCCCGTACCCAGTCCCAAAAACAACATCTTCCCCCCCTTGTAACTCCCAAGGGCCTGCATGGCTGCATCATTGATCATCTTGACAGGGCAACCAAAGGCCTTCTCGTAGTTGAAATCAATCCATCCACCCCCAAGGTTGAACGGCTCGGCAACCGGAAGGTTGTTGTGAACCGGAGCGGGAAAACCGATCGAAATCACATCGTACTTCCAACCCTTCGCCAGAACGGCGACGTCCTTGACGAGTTGATCTGGTGTGAAGTCATGGCCGGAAGTTGTTTTGCGGGACTCCTTCTCACCGCTTAGTAGGATCTTGACATGGGTACCGCCGATATCGATGGAGAGGACTTTCATAATTCTGGAATAGTTTGGTTAAACTTAGCTCGGAGTTGTTTGACTAGCTGTGACGGATGTAGCCAGACTGGTCAAGTGGTGATCTTGATGGCTCGGATCCGCTCCGGCCTCCTTGCTCGATAAAACCCAATTCGGGTGATCCGTTGACAATTCTCCGCTCGAATCTACGATCTTTTCCTCAAAGACCATGGAAATCTCTACTCCTGAACCTCGCGTTGAGGTCAATTTCGTCACCTCGGCGCCCGGTTACTGGTCGGATGTGACCTCCGAGCAGTGGAGTGACTGGAAATGGCAACTCAAGAACAGGGTCACTACGCTTGAAGGTCTTGAGAAGCGCTTGCAACTTACCCCGCAGGAACGGGCTGGGGTGATTCTCTCTGGCAGCAAGCTCTCACTGGCTGTCACTCCCCACTATTTTAACCTGATCGAGCGTGATAATCCAAATTGCCCTATTCGACGTCAGATCATTCCTCATGTAGGGGAGGGGACGGTATCCCCAGTGGAAATGGCCGATCCCTGCGGAGAGGATGCTCACATGCCAGTACCCGGGTTGGTGCATCGCTACCCTGACCGGGTCCTCTTCCTGATTACGGACCGGTGTGCCTCCTACTGCCGTTACTGCACACGTTCGCGCATGGTGAGCGGGGCCGGAGAGCAGGAACTTCACACTGATTTTGATGAGGCTATAGGCTACTTAAAGAAGCACACCGAAGTCCGTGACGTACTCCTTTCAGGAGGGGACCCTCTCCTCTTCTCGGACGAGAAGCTCGATGCCCTGCTGACTCGACTCCGCGAGATCCCTCACCTTGAGTTTTTGCGTATCGGTACTCGTGTCCCGATTTTCCTTCCGCAGCGCATCACTCCCGAACTCTGCCGAATCCTGCAGAAGCATCACCCTCTTTGGATGAGTATCCACACCAACCACCCTCGAGAGCTTACCATCGAGGTGAGGGATGCGTTGGCGTTGCTGGCAGACCATGGTGTGCCCCTCGGCAATCAGAGTGTTCTTCTTGCTGGGGTGAATGATTCCCTGCCAGTCATGAAGTCACTCATCCATAAACTGCTCAGTTGCCGTGTGAGGCCCTATTATCTCTACCAGTGCGATCTCATCCAGGGATCATCTCATCTCAGGACATCCGTCCACAAGGGAATCGAGATCATTGAGGGGTTGCGCGGGCATACCACCGGCTACGCCATTCCGCAGTTCGTGATTGATGCACCTGGGGGCGGCGGCAAGGTGCCTGTTAACCCCTCCTATGTCTTTTTTCATGATTCGGAAAAAGTCGTCTTCCGCAATTTTGAGGGGAAGGTTTTTGAATATCCCGAGGTACAGGAGGAGGGGACGCCGAGCTGGGCCGTTCCCATCCACGAGGAAGCCTTCACTTCCTGATCAACGGGCGAAATTTATGGGAGGAATCATTGTACGCCCTCGGGCACGTATTCTGCATGGACATGACTGGGTCTATGGAACCGAGGTATTAAAAACCTTCGGAAGCCCTGAGGATGGCGATATTGTCTCCATTAAGGATGGGCGTGACAGGATGCTCGGTAGCGGCATCTATAACTCCAAATCCCAGATTGTTGCTCGGCGTTTTTCCCGTCGTCGTCAGGAGTTGGACATTGATTTTTTCAACCGAAGGATCGAGAGAGCCCAGCAATTTAGGGATAGCCTGGGTGTTGATCCAATGGTCCGCCGCGTTCTGTGGAGTGAGAGCGACGGACTTCCCGGTATCATCGTTGACCGATTTGGTTCAGTGGCCACTCTTCAGACGCTTACTATGGCTATGGACCAGCGCCGGGAGATGATTGCTACCTCCGTACAGGCGGTGCTCGGTGTGGAAAGTGTGGTGGAGCGGAATGATTCCTCTTCACGCAAACTTGAGGGGCTTGAGGTAAGGTCAGGAATGCTACTCGGGCCGGAGCCGGGATCCTTTGAGATAGGCGTGGCGGGGATGAAGTTCCACCTTGATCCTATAAACGGACAGAAGACCGGATTTTATCTCGATCAGGCCGCCAGCTATCGTCAGGTCGCTATCTGGGCTAGGGGGAGGCGTGTGCTCGACTGCTTCTCCAACCAGGGTGCCTTCGCCATAGCCTGCGCCCAGGAAGGGGCAGCAGTGGTTACTGCTGTGGAATCCGGTAAGGATAACCTTCCCCGGATCGAGGCCAATGCCCGTTTGAACAATGTCGACGTGAAGGTAGTCGGTGCAGATGTCTTTGAGATACTCTCTTCAGCTGCGCGCCGTGGAGAAGAGTATGATCTGATAATCCTTGATCCGCCTCCCTTTACCCGAACGCGCAAGGGGCTTGCCGATGCTCTTCGCGGATACCGGGAGCTTCATCTTAAGGCCGCGCAACTTCTCTCAAAGGATGGCCTGCTCGCGACCTTTTCTTGTTCTCATCATGTAACAGCCGAAGAGTTCGGTGGGAGTGTGGCCGAGGCCTTTGGCGATGCCCGCAGAACGGCTCGCCAGTTGCAGTCATTTGGTCAGAGTCCCGATCACCCGATCCTGATTGGATTTCCCGAAAGTGAATACCTCAAGGGGTTTCTCTACGGAATGACTGCTTCGTTTTAGAGGTGGAGAAAACTCAGAGGGAGACATGTCTATTACGCCTCTGCGTGAAAAATTAAACCGCAGGAGCGATGGCGTCCATGACTGCCTCAGCCTCTGAGAAATCGTCGAAGAGGAAATCAGGATGGTGTGAAGCGAGTTCATGACGTGAGTAACGTCCCGTGGCGACGGCTACGGTGACAGCGCCGAAAGCTTTGCCACACTCAATATCGCGGGGGGTATCTCCAATCACATAAATTCTGTCGGGGGTAAACTCATCGCCTTGCTCTTCCAAAGCCCGTGATATCGCGACCGGGCCAAGTTCATTGCGGACATGGTGGTCGTCGGCGTAGGCCCCAAATCCAAAATAATGCCAGACCCCATAGTGAGTAAGCTTGAGCTCCGCTCCTGCTGCAAGGTTTCCGGTCAGAAGTGCAAGAGTGCAGTCAGGGCGCTCCTTCATCCTGTCGAGAAGTGGAATAATCCCAGGAAGAAGTTTCCCTTGGTGATGGTGTATTCGGTCGGCCAGTTTTCCCAGGTAGGCATCGAGCAGTTTCATCACGTTTTCCTGCGAAGGAATGCTGCCTACGGCGGTTAGAACTTCCCGGGCAATTCCAGTGTCGGTGTTACCGGAAAAATTAATGCCTTCCAGTGGGGCAAGGCTCCCACAGACTTCTTCAACCGCCTGACGGTATGCGATTTCACCCGCACCACCCGAGGTGATGAGGGTGCCGTCGATGTCGAAGAGGTAGAGGCACTTTGGATGAGGGGGCGCCACGGGCTTAACCGGCATGCCCGGTCTCCTCCGAAGTCACCGAATCGTTATCCTCGTTTTCAGGAGCGTCTTCTTCCCCATCGGAATCATCGTCCTCCACGTATTCTTCTTCAATTTTGGCAAATTTCCTTTTCCGTTTGGCTGCCGGTAGCGGACTCATGGTCATGCCGACAGCTCGACCGACCAGCTTCGGAGGCATATCAACTGCAGCCATGGTCTCTAGATCCTTGATAATCTTATGCATCATCGCCATGCCGAGGTCCTTATGGGCGTTCTCACGCCCTCGGAACTGGAGGACCATCTTGAGTTTGTTTCCCTTGTCTAGGAACTCCTCGGCGTGCCTGAGTTTCGTCTCGTAGTCATGCGATCCGATCTTCACCCGGAATTTGATCTCCTTGATCTTGGTAGCGCTGTGCTTGCTCTCCTTTTCCTTCTTGGTCAGCTCGTACTTGAACTTTCCGAAATCGGCGATGCGGCAGACGGGAGGATTAGCAGTCGGTGCCACTTCGATCAGGTCAAGTCCATAGGACTTGGCGCGCCGTACGGCTTCCTCCGTTTTAAGGATACCTAGTTGCTGGCCTGTGGAGCCGATGATGACTCTTACTTCGCGTGCGCGAATACGGTCGTTGATGCGGATGAGTGCTGGATTAATAGGATCTGGGTGCGACTTGCGCTCTATGGTTAAAGGAGTTGTGCAATCCTGCTCAACGCCCGGTGACTGGTTGACTGACGACTGAAGGGATGGGAACCAATGCAATCAGGACGATATTTACGATGCACGCTCATATTGTGAGCATGCGGTCGTGAATTTCGGTTTTAAGTCGTTGAATGAATACATCTGAATCGATGGATCCTTCGTCGCCGTTTTGACGGCTACGAATGGAGAGTTGGCCTGAAGCTTCCTCCTTGGGTCCCACAACGATCATGTAGGGAACCTTCTCGAGCTGCGCAAGGCGAATCTTGGCTCCGAGTTTTTCTGGGGAAAGGTCAGCGGTGGCCCTGATACCCTTCTCTGTCATCAGAGCAACGATTTTCCGTACATAATCCGCAACCTTTTCGGAGACCGGAAGAATGCGGGCTTGCTCGGGGGCGAGCCAGACGGGAAAGCTTCCCGCAAAGTGTTCGATGAGCACCCCGGTGAAGCGTTCGAGCGATCCGAAAGGTGCACGATGGATCATGACTGGCACATGAGATTTGCCATCGGTGCCCGTGTAAGAGAGATCGAAGCGGGCAGGGAGCACGTAGTCGACCTGAACGGTGCCAAGTTGCCACTCCCGGCCTAGGACATCCTTGACCACGAAGTCGATCTTAGGTCCATAGAATGCCGCCTCTCCAGGTTCCTCAGTGTAGGGAACTCCGAGAGTGACGGCCGCGTCGCGGCATGCCTGTTCGGCCAGATCCCACTGTGCCGGATTGCCTGTGAACTTGCTGCTGTCAGGATCACGTAGTCCTACCCGAACGCGATAATCGGACATGCCGAGCGTCGTTAGGACTTTTTTCACAAGCTGGAGGCAACCTTGGATTTCGGCGGCAACCTGCTCTTCGGTGCAGAATAGGTGGGCATCATCCTGAGTGAAGCCACGCACTCGGGTCATACCGTTGAGTTCCCCGGACTGTTCCCATCGGTAGACTGTCCCGAATTCTGCAAGTCTCACGGGAAGGTCCCGGTAGCTGTGCTGTTGTGAAGCGAAGATCTTGATGTGGTGGGGACAGTTCATCGGCTTCAGCATGAAACCGTCCAGAAGTTGTGTCGGGTCCATCACGCGTTCTTTGGTGACGATTTCCTTGCCGGCACGTTCATTCAGTGAGTTGGCAAAAGACTCGGAGACTCCCTCTAACCGGGCTGTCATCTCGGCGCATCCACATCCTTCCGAAGCGATCTGCGCGAGTTGATCTGGTTCCGGAATAGCGGGGAACTGCGAATCCTTGTAGTAGGGAAAATGCCCAGAGGTCTTGTAGAGACCAAGCTTGCCGATATGCGGCGTGAAGACCTGGGAGTAGCCCTGCTTTGCTAGTTCTCCACTGATGAAATTCTGAAGCTCCTGACGGATGACCGCGCCCTTTGGAGTCCATAAAATAAGGCCCTGCCCCACGGCATCATCAATGTGAAAAAGCCCCTGTTCCCTGCCGATCTTCCGATGATCACGCTTTTTGGCTTCCTCGAGCATGGCAAACCAGTTCTCCATTTCATGCGTGGAAGGGAATGCCGTGCCATAGACGCGCTGCAGTTGGGGGTTGCTTTCGTCACCCTGATAGAAAGCGCTGGCGACGTGAGTGAGACGGAAGGCGGGAACCTTGGAGGTGTCGGCGACATGCGGGCCAGCGCAGAGATCGGTGAAGGCCCCGTTCCGATAGAGGGTTATCTCCTCGCCCTCAGGAATCCGGTTGATGATATCGAGCTTGAATCGACTTGGTTCGGATCGGCTTGTCAGACCAGCCAACTCACCACGTTCTCCCATGGCTAGGGCCTCATCACGGGTGATAGCTTCACGCTTGAAGGGTTGGGCCTCGGTAATAATGGCCGACATCTCCTTCTCGATCCGTGCGAAATCCTCGGGGCTGATCCGGTGAGGGAGATCCACATCGTAGTAGAAGCCGTTCTCAACGGGTGGGCCCGCGGCGAACTGAGCTTCGGGCCAGATGCGAAGGATGGCATTCGCCAGAATATGGGCGCAGGAGTGGCGTACGGTTTCTAGTTCGGTCATGGAATCGGTTGTTTAGTCGGGAGCCTTTTCAGTCATGGCGTGAAGCGAGAGTGCCGACTCGGAGAGTAGCGAGGGGATTCCATTCTTCACGGGATAGGCAGCGCTACGATCTTCCCGGACGAGAAAGCCGTCGGCCTCATTCGAGGCTTTGGAGGCAGAAATGACACGGATTTCATCGGGAGTTGCTATGTGCAATTGCTGTCCTGTCACGGGACAGCGCAGGAGAGCCGAGAGTTCTCTTAACTCCGAGAGGAAGCTGGCCATTGTCAGTATTTCGCAACGGAGCGATCAATTCGATCCGCCCAGGCGAGGATGCCTCCCTGCACGTTGAAGAGCTTGGAGAAGCCGGCACCCTGCAATTCACGAAGAGCGTTAGCCGATCGGACGCCCGACTTGCACTGAAGATAGATCGTGTCTGCAGTGTCGAGTTCACTCATCCGGCTGTGTAGATCGCCGAGAGGGATCAGCTTGGCCCCTGGGATCCTTGCTATATCCCATTCGAATTGCTCACGGACATCGATGAGGGTAATCTTCTCGCCACTCTGGAGTTTTGACTGGAGTTCCTCGACCGTGATCTCAGGCACAGGGGGTTCTGCCTCCTCAGCGGCAGCCGCCTGCGGGATTCCGCAGAATGTATCGTAATCGATCAGTTTAGTGATGGTGGGATGATCGCCGCAGACGGGGCACTTGGGATCCTTCCGAATCTTGAATTCGCGGAATTTCATCTTCAGTGCGTCAAAGTGAACAAGGCGGCCAACCAGTTGATCACCGATACCGACGATCAACTTGATCGCCTCGATCGCCTGCATCACGCCGATAATTCCCGGCAGGACGCCGAGTACGCCTCCCTCTGCGCAACTTGGAACCATTCCTGGTGGTGGGGGCTCCGGATAGAGGCATCGGTAACAGGGGCCTCCCAAATGGGGGGCGAAGATGGTGCACTGCCCGTCGAACCTGAAAATAGAGCCATATATATTGGGCTTTTTCTGGAAGACACAGATGTCGTTCGAGAGGTAGCGTGTGGGAAAATTGTCCGTCCCGTCGATGACGACATCATAGGGCGCGACCAGTTTCTCAGCATTCTCGGAGGTGAAAAAGCAGTCGTGAAGATCCACCTGTACGTTGGGGTTGATCTCTTTGATGGTGTCGCGCGCGCTGTTGATTTTTTTCCGCCCCACATCGCGGGTGCCGTGAAGGATCTGGCGTTGGAGATTTGAGAAGTCAACGGTATCGAAATCGACCAGGCCGATGCGTCCCACGCCGGCAGCTGCCAGATAAAGTGCGATCGGGGAACCTAGTCCGCCTGCTCCGATGCAGAGAATACTGGAGGCCTTGAGGCGCTTTTGCCCCTCCAGTGTGACTTCGGGCATGATGAGATGGCGGGAGTAACGTGCAATCTCGTCATTGCTCAACTCCACGGATGCAACCCGCGACGGATCCAGTATGCTTGTGCTCATAGAAGAACCACGAACGCTACCTGCGGGGATCGCTCCGTTCAAGGCAAAGAGATGCCCCACCCCATCCATGACACTCATTCATTGATTTAAAGAGACGAAGTTGACAATCTTTCGGGGCTCCGAAGACTTACCTTATCTCCCGTGCCAAATTTTTTACGCATCTTCGGCTTCTTTCCGGTGGTAGTAGTTCTGATGACTATGGAATGTGGGATGATCTTTGGGCAGGACACACCTAGTGACCAGTCAACACCGGCCGAGGGGTCCTCACAGGTAGATCAGACCAGCGCACCATCTCCCACTTCAACCCCTTCTAGAAGTGCCGTTCCAAAGTCTGTCCAGAAAGCCCCGGCGCTCGACTCAAGTTATCAGGTGGCTGCTCCCTCGGTGACGATACCCACACCGCCCCTTCCGGAGGCAACTCCATCGCCTGCTCCATCGGCGACGCCCGGAGAGCAGGCGCAGGCCACGCCTCAACCGACTCCTCCTCCCCAGTTTAACCCGCCATCTGCCCAAGAGTTAAATCTTCCGAGTGCGCAACCCGCAGGCATTCCTCAGTTTGCTCCCGCCTCTGTTGGTATGCCTAGCTTGAAATTGGACGACCAACTTGGATCGAGCCCGGGTGTCTTGTCTGGACTATTTGACTGGGCTAGAAAGCTCCGTTTTTTGGCCGCTCTTCGCGGTGGATATGATAGCAATATCAACAGTGCCAATGGAACGAATGCAATTGGCAGCACCTTTGTAAATCTCAATGGAGGGGTGAATTACCGATTTGGCGCGCCGCGACTCAATGTCAATGTGGATCTTACCGGCGGTGTGACTCAATACGCAAACAGCGCCATCAACCAGAACTCAAGAACTCAGGAAACAGTTGGTCTTGGCATGGCTGTTCAGTACCGCTACGCCCCCAAGGTGGTTCTCACGTTCAATACTTCCACATCTTATCAGATGCAGCCGAACATCGCCCTTGCTGGCACGGCAAATAACTCTAATGACTCTTACTATTACTCCTCGAGTAGCTTTGCCGCAGCTTATCAATGGTCCGACCTATTCACAACCGTTTCGCGTTTTAACTACACGGCCAGCTATTATCCCCAAAATAAGACTCAGAATTTCACCGAGCCTGGATTTTCACAATCCTTTCGATACCTCTACAAGCCCACCACTACCGCTGTGGTGGATTACAGCACGTACCTTTATCGTTATCCAACGCTGGCATCACAAAACAGTTGGGGGCAGACACTTTCAGCGGGCTTTGACCACATTTTTAATCCTAGATGGTACTGGAACTTTCGCATTGGTGCTCAGAACCAGAGTTCACAGAACAGTTCCCAAGGAAATGGTCTCTACATAGGCCCCTATTTGGACAACACCCTCAGTTGTAAGTTTGGAAGGGTCTCAAGTATCAATTGGAACTCCAATCTGAGCACTCAACCCTCGACCGGCCAAGGGATCAGCTACACAACAGCACTTAGATCCGGTCTGATCTACTCTCAGGGGCTCTTTGCAAAGATGAAGCTGAACAGTGGACTCTATTACTTGTTGACCAATTACAAAGACGTTCCGAGCGGGCCCCGGGGCCAGACGATCACCTATAACATTACCAATTATCAGGGGAGCCTTGACCTGACTTATGACTTAAATCGCATTATCCAACTGGCCCTAGGTTATCAATATATCAGCAGCGTTTCCCCTTCAGTGGAGGCTTATGCCTACAACAGAGGGATCAGTTATTTTCAAATCAGGGGTAGCTTTTAGTAAAAAGATCAATCCTCATCCTTTCTTTAACGGAACAATTGTTTCAAGAGTTGTATATCAGAGAAGATGATGTAAATGTGTAAAGCTTCTCATTACCTTTCATGCAGTCCAATATTCAAACAACAGAAAGCGGCACGGGTGAAATTAAGCTCCATCTACTTGATTATTGGAGGGTGGTGCGTGTCAGGCTACCACTGATCATCCTAGTCTTTCTTTTAGTGGTCATCACGGCGGGAATAGGCACTTACCTGACGCCTCGACAGTTCTTGTCCTCAGTCACGATGCAGGTGAAGGAGGATAACAATAAAATGCAGATCTTTGGCATGGATTCGGGTCAACATTACGACCCTCGGTTCTCAACAACCCAGTTTCAGATCATTCAACGCAAGGAGATCCTCTATCCCGTTATTGATGCTCTGAAATTGATGCAGAAGTGGGATTTAAATTCCAAAGACATTGCATATCTCAAGCTGCGCTCCATGCTTACCGTTTCGGAGGTGCGTAACACGGATCTCATTCAGATTTCCGTGTTGGATCAGGACCGTCAGGAGGCTGCTGATTTGGCAAATACAATTGCTGTCGAGTACCAGAAGAAACGCATCGACGAACAGCAGGGATGGGTAGCTCGCTCACTTGTCCAACTTGAAGATGAGGTCAACAAGCAGCGGAAAAAAACCGAGGATCTGCGCGACGAGATGACACGCATCCGACTGGAAGCAAAAATCAACGATCTCAATCCTGAAAGCATGGAAGATCCTCGCATGGCTGAAGAAAACATCCTTGTTGCGGACGAAGCGACCGTGAATGACATGCGGCTCAAGGTCGCCTCGCTTCAATCCAAGGCGCAACAGATCGGCTTGATGACAGATGACCAGATCATGCGCAGCCTCAAGACATTCGAGATGGACGACGCGACCATTTCACAGATCCTCCCCCAGTATGAAGCCTGCGTCTCCGAGGAGGCTCGCATGCTGAATTCCGGACTGGGCCCCAACCATCCCTCGATCAAGTCCCTTGACGCAAAAAAGAGAGTCTACGCCCAGCAACTGAAAAATCAGATAGCCGTTCTGCGGCAGTCACTGACGGCAAATCTGGAGATTGCCCAAAAATCCCTCCAAGCCATGGAGCAGAAACTCAGTGAGGCCAAGACCGGTCAGCAGGATGCCAAAACAAATTCCCTCCACTATCAGCAGGCTAAAAATAGCTATCTTAAAGCCAAGCGGATTCTTGAGTCTGCCGAGACACGCTATTCCACGGAGGCCATGCAACGGACGATGCCACAAAGCCCCGCAACCATTTGGGAGAAGGCTGAGGTGTCGGACTTCCCTGCAAAACCAAAGGTCGCTCAAAATATGATTGTTGCTGTGGCTGTTGGATTGGCTCTGGGAGTGGGTATGGCCTTTCTCATCGAGTATCTGGACACGAGCGTCAAAACCATGCACGACATCGAAACGGCGCTTGGTTACCAAGTCCTTGCCATTATTCCCAAGGATGTTGCTGTTCTCAAGGATGCACCCTCGGACTGTCCCGATGCAGAGGGTTATCGCATACTCAGGACCAATATTGAGTTCAATCGTAAAAATCCGAATAATAACACCCTGACACTTGTCAGTGGTGGGCCTGGGGAGGGAAAATCAACCACCATGAACAATCTTGCCTTCACCTTTGCAAGAGGTGGCTACCGGACACTGATTGTGGACGCGGATTTGCGCCGTCCTTCTCAACATCGTTTCTTCGGAATCGAAAACGAAAAAGGACTGACCGATTTTCTTACGCAAAACATTCCCTTTGAACCCTTAGTGCATTCAACTGAGGTCGAGAATCTTTTCTTTATGCCCAGCGGACGATTGCCTATTGATGCGGTCGGCATTCTGAACTCCCAACGAATGGTCGACCTGGTTGCGTCGACCAAAGCTGCATACGATATCGTCTTTTTTGATTCACCACCTATCCTTGGGGTGAGTGATGCCTCGGTAATTGCAAGTTCAGTCGATCTGACGCTTGTGGTCGTGCAGCATCGACGTTTTCCTCGAGCTATGCTTATTAGGGTGAAGCAGGCGCTTGCAAATGTGGGAGCCAATGTCATCGGGTGCATTCTAAATAATACGGATACACGCAGTGACGAGTATTATGAGTATTACACCAGCTACTATAGCTACTATCAGCCCAAGCAATTTTCCGAAAAGCCCTCTAGCAAACAACCCCAAATAGATTTGGTAGGGGAAAAAAAAGAGAAGAAGGTAGCTGTGGTTGACGCTGAAGCGGGCTCAACAGGTGATTATTGAGGATTGAATTTTTTGAAATCATGAAATCTTTTCTCTACTGCCTCGTTGCATTCTTATTTTTTGGTTTCGGAAACCAACTTCTGCATGCCGATGATGTCGCTCTACGTTCCGGTGACCAATTGACAATACGCTTGGCTGGAGTGCCGGTTGAGGATGGGGCCCAAGTCTCGGGCATCTACACCGTGGATGGTGCCGGCAATGTGAACCTGCCCTATATAGGCAAAATCCGTGCCTCTGACTTCAAGCAGGCAGAAGTGCAGAGCAATATAGAAAACGCATACAAGTCCAGCGGTGTCTACACGACACCTATTGTCACGGTATCGGTTCAGTTTGACCGTCTTGTTGATGTCGAAGGCGATGTGCGTTCCCCTCAACGTGTGCGGTACACTCCTGATCTAACGTTGCTTGGAGCCATTGCCGCAACGGGTGGTTTCACCGACTATGCGGACGAATCGAAAGTCAGCATCCTCAGAGGTGGTAAACGGATTTTCGTGAATGTGAAAAAAGTCCGCAAGAGCACCGAAGCGGACCCCTCACTCCAACCTGGGGATAAGGTCTCGGTGCCTAGAAGTTTCTGGTAAACTATCCTCTGTTTTTAGCGGAATCGTACCCGCCTTGATAGGCGATTCGTAATTAATGTTACGACGGCAGAATCATTTTCCAGCTGATTCAAGTTCCGCCACCTGCTGGACGTCCTTGTCTCCGCGGCCCGAGAGATTCACTACAATCAATTCATCACGTCCCATGGCCGGCGCGACCTTGATGACTTCAGCGATGGCATGGGCTGTCTCCAGCGCAGGAATGATACCCTCTAGACATGAGAGCTTATGAAATGCTGCCAAGGCTTCATCGTCAGTAGCGTAGGAGTAGTCAACTCTGCCGGCATCTCGAAGAAAGCTGTGCTCCGGTCCCACGGCCGCATAGTCAAGGCCGGCTGAAACGGAGTGGGTCAACTCGATCTGACCATCTCCATCGGCTAGAAGCCAAGTCTTTGTGCCCTGAAGGACCCCAAGTTTCCCTCCCTGAAATCTTGCAGCGTGCCGTCCCCTGACGATTCCGTCACCACCCGCTTCGACACCTGTCATTCTTACCTTCTCGTCATTTAGAAACGCATAGAAAAGACCGATGGCGTTGCTACCCCCTCCTACACATGCTACCAGGAGGTCGGGTAGGCGCTCCTCCCGCTGGAGAATTTGTCTTCTGGCCTCGTCGCCGATGATCCGATGAAAATCCCGCACGATCATCGGATAGGGATGAGCACCCAGCGCAGAGCCAAGGATGTAGTGTGTTTCGCCCACATTGGTGACCCAGTCCCTCATGGCCTCGTTGATGGCCTCCTTGAGTGTTGCCTGACCGGCGGTCACGCCGATGACCTCCGCGCCAAGAAAGCGCATCCGCGCTACGTTGAGGGCCTGACGCTCCATGTCGACAGCACCCATGTAGATCCTGCATTGAAAACCAAAGCGGGCTGCCGCCGTTGCTGTTGCCACGCCGTGTTGGCCCGCACCTGTCTCCGCAATGATCCTCCTTTTCCCCATGCGGCGTGCTAGGAGGATTTGACCAAGCGCATTGTTGATCTTGTGGGCTCCCGTGTGGAGGAGATCCTCGCGCTTGAGATAGATCTTGGCACCTCCGAGTTCCTTAGTGAGGCGTTCTGCAAAATAAAGTGGGGTTGGGCGCCCAACAAACTCCTCCAAAAGGGAGGCAAGTTCGTTGCGAAAGGATGGATCCTTTCGCGCTGCATCATACTGGTGCTCCAGTTCGAGCAGCGCCGTCATCAGAGTTTCTGGAACAAAACGCCCCCCATACGGACCAAAGTGTCCGTATTGGTCGGGAAAACTTGTGAGATTGCTCTTCAGATTGTTCGGTGAACTGCTTTTTAAATTGGTCATTTCAGGTGCTGTGATGCCAGCTTTTATTACTATGACTTGTTAGCCGTTTCGCGGCAACCGCCCATCGAAGGGAACTTCCCGATGATTTTCCGGATGGGTGATGGCATGGGCAGTAACAAGAGTTCAGCGGCGCTGAATCCCCGGAGTCCGCTGGGCACTACCCCCTCCACCTTGTGAACTTTCATCGTGACACTGTAGCGGGTGAAGGGGTAGGTAATCTGGGCAATCGACCTTCCAGCAGGCTTCGTGTTCCCGAGCTCAGGAAGAACCCAGAGCCCCTCCCAGCGCGGTCCTCGCGATTGCTCAAGATAAAGCAATCCATCACGCTGGAAGCATGCGCGGTACTCGACGAGTTTCGTTGTGACCGAGCGGGGTGACTTTTTCGGAAGTTTTGCCGGATCGGTTGCCCTGCAGGTTTTCTGAAGCGGGCACGTTGTGCATTCGGGTAAGCCTGCCGTGCAGAGTATTGCCCCCAAGTCCATGAGCGCGGAGGCGAAGGTCCGAGACTCCGAGGGAGGGAAGAACTTTTCTGCGATGGCAGTCAGTCTCCCTTTGCCAAGGGACGTGTCGATGGGATGATTCAGGTTACTCCAGCGTGACAGAACGCGGATGATATTCGTATCGAGGACGATTGCAGGCTTGTCATGTGCAAAGGCCATGATCGCCGCAGCTGTATAGGGGCCAATGCCGGGAAGCTTGATGAGGGCTTCTTCATCTTTTGGAATGACACCATCGTGATCGGAAACGATCCCCTTTGCCGCCCCGTGAAGCCTTCGGGCGCGTGAATAGTAGCCGAGTCCCTCCCATGCCGACAGAACCTCCTGTTCCTCCGCGAGGGCCAGATCATGGATGGAGGGAAAACGTTCCATCCAAGCACTGAAGCGGGGAATGACTGTAGTCACCGTGGTCTGTTGAAGCATGAACTCTGAAACGAGCACAGCATAGGGGGAGTGATTCAAGCGCCACGGCAGACTTTTCCTCCCGTGAACGGAGTGCCATTTCAAGAGCGTCTTGCGCGCTTTGATGATGTCGCCGGCGCTTAAAAAATTGATACTGGGGGTTGGGCTCTTCTGCTTGTCCACAGTAGCCTCGTAGGGCACCGTGATGAAAACCGCAAGTCGCCACAACGTTTCGACCAGATGCCACCGCTTCATTCCCAGACATATCCTCTGACCTCGGATCAGGCTGAGAAGCTCCGCCGACTTCTTCAGGAACGTGGATTCAGCTTTCTCGAAAAGCCCTATACGCTCTTTACGGCAAGCAAGGAAAAGCTGAGCATCGCCGTTTATGAAAAGGGTCCGAAGGTTCTCCTGCAGGGCAGGGGGCTTGAGGATTTCATCACCTATGTGATGGAGCCGGAGATCCTTGGCGAAGCCCGCCTCGGCTACGAGGAAGTGCACTCTCCCGAGCAGTTTGATCCCCATTTTGGTGTCGATGAGAGTGGAAAGGGGGACCTTTTGGGGCCCTTGGTGATAGCCGGTGTGTTCGTTGACGCGGATCTCGCCCGCGAACTGCGGGACGCCGGGGTCAGGGATAGCAAGGGGATCGGGACAGACAAAAAGATCCGAGAACTTGCAGAGGTAATACGTAGGTCCGGTGCTCCCTCCGAGGTCATCGTGATCGGACCGGAAAAGTACAATCAGCTTTACGGGACGATCGGTAATCTCAATCGACTACTTGCCTGGGGCCACGCCCGGATCATCGAGAATCTCTGCATCCGGGTCCCCTCCTGTCCCCGGGCGCTTTCCGACAAGTTTGCCGATGCTCGGGTTCTTCAGAAGGCCCTGCTTGAAAACGGACGCAAGATCCAACTCGATCAGCGAACGAAGGCCGAGAGTGACTATGCCGTGGCCGCGGCCTCGATCCTTGCTCGCGAGGGTTTTATCGATTGGCTTGAAAGGCACGGGAAGGAACTTGGGATCACCCTACCCAAGGGAGTCTCTTCCAAGGTTAAGGATGCCGCCGCCGAGGTCATCAGGATGTTTGGGCCGGGCATGCTCAACAAAGTGGCCAAAATGCATTTCAAAACTGCCGCCGAGGTGCTCTCTGCGGCGGGTATGAAGTAACCCCATTTTCTTGTTATCCGTGGAGCATTCAGCGAACGCAACATCAAGAAATCGTGTCGGAGGTTGGATTGCCTATACGCTCCTGATTGAAGGGGCGATTCTTGTGATTGCGGCCCTGCTGCGGCTATGGGCCCTCGATCTGAAACCCGCACACTTCGATGAGGGGATTAACGGATGGTTTGTGGATCAGATGAGTGGTAGCGGCTTCTACCGATACGACCCCGAGAATTATCATGGGCCCCTCTACTTCTATGTATTGTTTATTTCTCTCTCCCTGTTCGGCAGGAACCTCTGGGCGTTGAGGCTTCCTTCTGTGCTCTCCAGCATTGCCTCGATTTGGATGGCTTTGAGGTTTGATCGCTTCTTCGGGATCACTGCGGCTAGGTTGGGGGCATTGGCGTTGGCTGTTTCTCCAGCAGCCGTTTTTTACGGCCGCTATGCCATCCATGAGTCCTTGTTCGTTCTGGCACTGATGATCACAACATGGGGTGTATTGGGTTTATGGCGGAGTGGCGGTAAACGCGATCTGGCGGTGATGGTGACCGGGGTTACCCTCCTCCTTCTGCTCAAGGAGACTGCTGCGATCCACTTGGGATGCCTGGTGCTGGCTGGCTTGTGCCTGCACTTCTGGCAAAAGGTGCTCCCATCGGATCCGGTGATGCCACCTGCTAAACCTCGCTGGGGAGCGCTGGAGCTTTTCTGGTGCCTTGGAATTTCACTCCTGATACTCCTTTTTTTCTACTCCGGAACATTTCTGAACTGGGCAGGAATTCCTGATTTTGGACGGGCATACCTGAAGTGGTTTCATACCGGAACCGGCGCGGGAGGACATGTGAAGGCTGAGTATCAAATAGGTCCCTTTAACTATTACTGGCTGGCCCTCATGGGGCGCTACGAGTGGCCTTCACTCCTGGGGTTGATTTACGCGGTGCGCCTTGCGCTGCCCTCACCACCCCTTCAACGCTATCTAGCCCTCTACGGGGTCGGAGTCCTGCTGGCCTACTCCTTCGTTCCCTACAAGACCCCCTGGTGCATCATCTCCATTCTCTGGCCCTTCTGCCTCCTCTTTGGGTGTGCAGTGGCCGAGTTGTGGCTTCGATTCGGTAGGCTCAGGACTTGGATCGTGATCATTGTGGCAGGAATAGTGGTTGTGACGCTTGGCAAGGTCATTACCCTCAATTTTCGTCACTTTGCCGACCCTTCGGAGCCCTATGTCTATGTGCAGACATTGCCCGAGATCTCGGTTCTCACAGAGCCGGTGCTCGGGATTGCCAAGCGTGATCCTAGGAACCATTCCGTGAGCGGCGAGATCATCCTAGAAAGTTACTACCCCTTGCCATGGATTTTCGGCGATTTCAACCGTATCGGTTACTATGGAAAGGATGATCTCCCGGCCGCGTTGGATGGCGATTTCATCGTGGCGTTGACCTCCCAGCAGAAGTTGATCGAGGGGCGCATCAAGGGATCTTATCTTCGGAGACGCTTCCATCTTCGTGACTCAATGGACGAGTGCACGGTCTGGTTCCGGGAGTCCCTCTTCAACGACTGGTTCCATGAATCTGGCCACGGGAAGACCGACCGTGTTGATTCCCCCAAAGATAAAAACGGAATAAAAACCGATTTATGAGGCTTTCAGTTGCCATTCTTTTCGGAGTTGCCGCCGCAGTGCTTTCTGCGCTCCCCCTGGCGTGGTTCTGGCATGGATTACGTGGAGGACACGATGCGGTCTCATGGATTGCCCTCTCGGTGGGACTGGCATGCGGAATAATTGTGCGTTTCACGCTCCCGCCGGGCAATCGTCCCGAACCATCCCGCTGGGGTTGGATCATGATCGCGGTTTTTGCCTGTGCCTCGGCAAGAGCGTTTTTCTGGCTTATCTATCCTGTTGGCGACGAGTGGAAGATTCTCTCTCCGAATAATCTCGGGGACCTCTCCCTGCACCTTTCATTCATCCACTGGCTCTCCTCCACGCCCCACTGGTGGCCCGGAAGCCCCATCCTTGCCGGTGATCTACTGCGTTACCCGCTCGGCACCGATCTTTTTAATGCGTTGCTTCTGGTTGCTGGAGTTCCCCCCGCAATGGGATTGCTTTGGTGCGGTTTGATCGGTTGCGCACTCACGGGCTATGCTCTCTGGCGTTGGGGTGGGGCGGTTGCACTGGCGGCCTTTCTCTTCAATGGGGGGTGTGCCGGGGTCATCCTTCTCAAGACGGGGTGGGGGGGGAATCCCGATGAAGTGAGTGAGTGGAAAAATCTCTTCCTTACCTTGTTTGTGACTCAGCGCGGCTTTCTTTACGCCCTGCCTGTGGGCTTTTTACTCCTCACGACATGGCGCAAGGAGAGTTTTGATCCAGGGAAAAAAAGAGTCCTCCCACTTGGCATTCAAGCCCTTCTTCTAGGAGTGATGCCCCTGTTCAGTATCCACGCCGCTCTCTTTCTAGGAGCAGCCATGGCGGGGCTCGCTTTTCTTGCTCCCTCTTCCCGTGAACGGATCGGTCGGTTGGCCCTCGTTGCGTGGCCTCCGATGGCTCTCTTCGGATGGATGATCACCACCGGTGCGGGCGGTTCTTCGGCCATGCATGCGGTCGGTTGGCGGATGGGTTGGATGTCGGACGGCACTCTCTGGTTTTGGTTTTGGAACTTCGGCATGACCCTGCCGCTTGCCCTTCTTCTCTGTTTTCATTTATTTGGGAAGAGAGGGAGTATTAAAGAGCGCGCCTTTGTATGGCCTGCAAGCCTCATCTTCACCGTGTGTCTCTTCATACGCTTTGCACCCTGGCCTTGGGACAACACGAAGCTCATGATCTGGTCGTGGATCGTAGTGGCTCCTTTTCTTTGGGATGAATTACTGGCCCGACACTCCATCGCGATACGTGCGTGTGCAGTCATCCTGCTCTTCGGATCAGGGGCCGTCACCCTTGCCGTGGGGCTCGATGGCAGGCATGGCTACACACTCATCGGGCGCAGTACCCTAGACAAAACGGCTTGGGATTTACGCGGCCTCCCCCCTGACGCGGTGATCGCCTGTGCCCCTGAATATAACCACCCGGTCCTGATGCTAGGGCACCCTGTGGTTTGCGGGTACGAGGGGCACCTCTGGAGCCATGGACTCGATTACAAAGGGAGACTCGAATCGCTGAACAGCCTCATGATGGGCGAACCTGGATGGCAAGAGAAAGCCTCCCGGTTAGGTGTTGCCTATGTTTTCTGGGGCGAGCTTGAACGCAAGCGTTGGCCGGATTCCAAGCTCCCATGGTCCAAGGAATTGACTCCATCTCTTCACCGGATTCCGGTCTTTTGAGGGAGGCGTTAGCAGGATTGCCAGATCTAAGCCATATATCCCGTTGATTTTCCTCAAGTCAGTTTGATACTGAATGAATATGAAAATCACACCTCTGTTTTCCATTGCGACGATTTCAGCCCTCCTCACCAGTGGTTGCACCACAGAAACCGGTCCCAACGGGCAGCCCCGTTCCGTGATGACGCCCATGGGGGCGGCTGTTGTGCAGGGACTCTCCGCCGCCGCGATCGGTGCAGGGACGGGTGCTATCATGAAGGGGGTGAATCCTGTTGCCGCTGGTGCTATCTCCGCTGGAGCGGGAAGCGTTGGATCTCAGGCCATCAATGCCTTCATTCCCAAGGCAAGCGGCTCTGGCGGTGGCGCCCAACAGCAGACAAACCAACAACTTTACGTTCGCTCGGGTGATGGTTTTGTGCCTGCCAAGATCAGCTATCTACAACAACCGGACGGCAGCTATGCCCCCACCTATCCCAGGGGCAAGACTCTCTATCGCCAGCTTCCTAACGGAAACTTCGCTCCGGTTAACTAATTCCCAAGCAACTTGAGGATCGAGATTATCTCTCGATCAACTTGGTACGGGGATCCCCCAAGGTTGCTAGGGCTTTGTTATGCCAACCTGCAGCGGATGGTCGCGTCGCTCCGCAACACGTTGGGTCTGCTTGTCCCACTGTACATTGTTCGTGAAATCCCCGCTCTGATCCCAGCAGGCGCCGAGGTAGTAGCTATAAGGCTTGCCGACCTCAGTTTGGGAGATGGCAAGAAGATTTCGCACAGCTGGAGCCCCCTCATGGGTCGGTTGTGGGACCACTTCATGAAGCTTGGCCTCTGGCATGTCCTGAAGGTCAGTTGTGAGCTCCTTCACACTACCCTTAGGAAGTACGATTGCGGTGGCTGTGATTCCTTTCGGTTTGTCCTCGGGTTGCCAGTATGTCAACCACCCCTCAGCCTGATCCCTGCCAATGATTGGAGTGCCGTCCGGGCCGCTTGAGCGCTCGGCAAGACCGACTCCGATGGTCAGAGGAGATTGATCCTGACTTGAGAAGGTGGAAGTTGCCCTGGTGAACCAAGATCCTGCATCGATGCTCATTCTCTTGGTCTCCGAGACCATGCGTCCGTTACCCGCATCCCAAGGGTCATAAGTGACCTCAAATTCCGATCGGATCGGCCCACTCGTGATCAGCTTCCAGTTGCGCCAATTTTGTGAAACCAGCAATTTCTTGCCGTCCCAGATCCCGATGCCGCCGCATCCGCGGCTCTTGCCGACACGGTAATCATCCATGAACTCTCCGTTATCCTCGTGGTAGTGGCCGGTCTTGTACATGGTATCCACCGTCAGGATTCGGTGTTTTTTGATCCATACATCGATACCGCTGCTCACCGTGTGCTCCTTGCTAGCCATCAGGGCCTGTCCATAGATCCGATGTGCGATCCTGTCGCTTTCCCAGGCAAAATCATCGAAGCGCTCCGGCACGTAACGCGCCGAGGTCTTTTGGATCGGAGGGGGGATGGAAGGCACGTCCGATGCATCTAGGATCGCATAGGTGCGGGTCTCCAAGGGGGCAAGGTTCACCTGGAAGAGGAGCCTGTTCTCAGTGGGCTGAGGTTCGTAGCTCTGTGAGGTTAGGATCCTGGAGGAGAGTCCATCCATCACCATATGCTTCCCGCCGAGGGGAACTTCCACCGTTTCATTCTCCCGCCAGAAGTCGGCGGAATTACCGACCTTCACCGTGATCGGGTGGGCCTTCTCAAGAACGGCCATCCGAAAGATCTCACTCCCCGCCAGAAGGAATGCCCCGACACCGTAAGCCTCGGTGGAGTCTGCCGGGAAATTCTTCGGGTCGAACCCCACCGGTTGGATATGGGTCAGTTTGCCATCCGGTTGGACACAGGCAACCAGTGCCGACCATGCCTTGCGGATCGCCGGTTCATAGGTGGCGCGATCCAGGATCCCCTGATTCACACCCCAGGCCAGGGCGTAGGTGTAGAATCCCGATCCGCTGGCTTCTTCAAGGGGGTAACTGGCCGGATCAAGGAGGCTCGCCCGCCAGAGACCATCTGATTGCTGGCAGGTGAGAATCTTCGGCGCCATCTCCTTGAAGAGATTCACGAAGCGGGGATAGGCGGGATTGTTCTCCGGGAGGAGTTGAAGCATGCGGACGATCCCAGCCATCACCCACCCGTTACCACGCCCCCAGAAGACCTTCTTTCCGTTCGCCTCGCGTTTGTCAAAAAAGGTGCTGTCGCGGTAGAAGAGGTGCTCCTCCTTGTCGTAGAGGAAATCCGTGGTGTGCCACCAGTTGCTGAGGGCGAAGTCGAGGTAACGATGGTCCCCCGTGATGGTGTAGAGACGAATCCAGGTGGGGGGGGCCATGAAGAGGGCATCACACCATGACCAATTCTGCTGACCATGGCCGGGTTGTTTGAAGTCGAGGCTGTCGGAGGCGGGCGGGTGGGAGAGGATGAAGTCGAACCTCTCCCGCAGAGGGGCTATCATGTTGGACTCTCCATTGAGTATGTAGAGATCGGCGTAGGTCTGACCGACACACTGATCATCGGCATGGTAAGGCCTTGGTCCTAGTTGCCATTGGTTGGTCTCGCCCATGGCCATCATCGCTTCGCGGTACTTGGGATCCGCCGAGATGCCTGCCAGAGCCATGAAGCCCGTGTATCCCGCTCCTTGGATCCAGACATAGGGCTTGTTCGTGGCCGGATGGGTCAATTGCCAGTCGGCGACTTTCTGCATGATCTCAAGGGTCGATGCGGGAGTGATCGTCACCGGCGCAATCTTGAGTTCCGAGAGAGTTGCTGGAGAAGTTGCAACCGTATTAGTAGAGGGAGTTGATGAATTTGATGAGCCGCCTACTGAAGCAGAGGTAGGAGTGGGTGCCGAATTACTGGTCTGTCCACTCAACCCGGAAGGCCAAGCGGCAAAAAAGGCGATGCTCAAGCAAACAATGAGAGGAGGGGGTGTTTTCATGTTAAGAAGTTTTTGAATCTTATGGAGAAATTTTCAGCTTCCGTTTTTTTTGCAATCTCATTCGGAAAGCAGTCTTGGGAGTTTGCTGGAGAAATTGAGAATCTTCTTTTCAGTATCCCTCCTTCCGTTTCCCATAAGCGCCATGGGAAACATGGAACGCCTTGTAGGAAGCCACGAACTCCAAGCACTTGGGGCCAGTTATGCTGCAAGTGGGAAGCGGCTCGTGCTGACGAATGGTTGTTTCGATATTCTTCATACTGGCCATGTGCGTTATCTCAGGCAGGCGCGGGAACTTGGAGACGCCTTGATTGTGGCGGTCAATAGTGACGCATCCGTCAGGGAACTCAAGGGGCCATCCCGGCCGGTAAACGGTGAATTGGATCGCGCTGAAGTCCTTGCAGCGCTTCGTTGTGTCGATCAGGTCACGATTTTTGAGGGGATGAGGGTAACCGATGTTATCCGTGCTCTACGTCCCGCGATCTACGCTAAAGGGGGTGACTATACGCTTGATACTTTAAACCCCAAGGAACGTGCCGCGCTTGAGGAAGTTGGCGCCATGATCAGGTTAGTCCCCTTGGTACCGGGGCGTTCAACGACAAGCGTGCTTGAACGTGCCGCCAGAGGCACCTGAGCAGAGCGCTCCTTGAGAGCGCTTTCAGCGGGTGGCTTTAGCGACTTTCTGAGTCTTGGCGTCATGCCGGATGGAAAGCCACCTCAGAAGCGTGTAAGTGACCACACCACCCGACGCTGAAATCACTAGATTTACGAGTTGTAGTGTCATGTTGGTGTGACACCACCCTAGAGTCGGGCGTTCAAACAAATTCACTCACGCGTCTTTAGCTCTGGGAAAGGAGGCTTTTATTTCAAGCGCCCCGGCGAGTTGCCCGAGATAGTCACTTCGGGAGATTTCACGAGCACCGAACGTGGCAAGGTGAGGGGTGTTCCACTGGGTATCCAGGAGAAGGTAGCCGTTTTGCCTGAGAATCTTCACGAGATGCCACAAGGCAACCTTCGATGCATCCGTGACCCGGTGGAACATCGATTCACCAAAGAAAGCTGCACCTAGGGATACTCCGTAGAGGCCACCAGCAAGAAAACCATCAAGCCAAACCTCCACGGAATGGGCGTAGCCTTCCTCGAAAAGCTGGAGATAGCATTGTTCGATATCGGGTGTGATCCAGGTCTTTTCCCTGAAGGCACATGCCTTGAGGACACCTCTGAAATCATGATCGATCTTGATTTCCCAATCAGTTTTTTTGAGAGCCCTGCGGAGACCGTGTGGCGTATGAAATTCATCGAGGGGGAGGATGCCCCTCGGGTCCGGGGAGTACCATTCGATATGTCCTTCAGGGGTACCCATTGGGAAGATTCCCGAGGCGTAGGCTTCGAGCAAGAGTTGGATAAAGGGGAGTTCGTTGTTCAAGATGCCTTCTCGGATTGCCTTATCCACAGGATCTTTTACGTTCGGCGTGTGAAACCAATCCAATTTCTCATCCTTCTTTTCATTTTTATGATTCCTCTGGCTGGCCTGACAGGTTGTGCAACGGTCGAGGAAGATGCGGATACGATTGCCGATACCGCCGTCAAAGGACTCAGTGGTCAAGGTCAACTTTACAATGAAAAGGTGATGAAGGGCGACATGGGGTCGGGCCAATCCTTCGGAAACGACTTCCAGTAATCAAGGTCACTTCATTCTTCAACGTCATGGCTACTCGTATCAAAAAACCCGTGAAAAGCGTTCCCAAGAAATCAATCTCCAAATCTTCCAAATCCTTGGCCACTCCCAAGGCATCTTCCAAGATTGTCATTCTTGATTTCGGATCACAATATACTCAGGTAATCGCTCGACGTGTGCGCGAGTGTCGCGTCTTCTCGGAGATCGTCCCACACACCACGAAGGCCAGCGAGATAATTGCCGACGGCACTGTGATGGGAATCATCCTCTCCGGTGGACCTGCCAGCGTTTATGCTCCCAAAGCACCCAAAGTCGATCCTGCGATCTATGGGTTGGGATTGCCGATCCTCGGCATCTGCTATGGCATGCAGCTTCTCTCCAGAGACCTTGGAGGGGTCGTTGCCCGCTCCACCCACCGCGAGTACGGCAAAGGGGTGCTGTCGACCATCGGTACATCGCCCCTATTCAAAGGATTGTCCAAGAAGCTTGATGTCTGGAACAGTCACGGCGACCGCGTCGAAAAGTTGCCGAAGGGTTTCGCTGCGATCGGCACTACAGAAAACGCTCCCCACGCCGTTATCGCAGACGCGAAGCGACGCATCTACGGGATGCAGTTTCACCCCGAGGTGCATCACACCCCGAAAGGGAAATCAATCATCCAGAACTTCCTTCACGGTATCTGCGGATGTCCCAGCGACTGGACCATGGGCTCTTTTATCGAGCGTATTTGTGCCCAAATCCGGAACCAAGTTGGCGACGGACGTGTGATCCTTGGCCTTAGTGGCGGTGTTGACTCCTCCGTTGCCGCCGCACTCATCCACAAGGCCATTGGAGATCAACTCACCTGCATCTTCGTTGACAACGGGCTCCTGCGCTCCGGGGAGCGCGATGCGGTGGATAAGTTGTTCGGGCGCAACTTCAAGATCCGCCTCAAGATTGTCGATGGGACGAGTCGCTTCCTGGGTAAGCTCAAAGGGGTCACCGATCCCGAGAAAAAACGCAAAGTCATCGGAACGGAGTTCATCCGTATCTTTGAGCAGGCGGCGATAGACCTGCAGAAAGCAGCCAAGGGCACGGCTCAACCTTTCAGGTTTCTGGCGCAGGGAACACTCTATCCCGATGTCATCGAGAGTGTCCCGATTGCTGGTAATCCAGCCTCGCTGATCAAGAGTCACCACAATGTCGGAGGTCTTCCGAAGGACATGAAGTTTGAGTTGGTGGAGCCGTTGCGCCAACTCTTCAAGGATGAGGTTCGCGAAGTGGGACGCGAACTTGGTCTGCCCCGCGAGGTGGTGGATCGTCAGCCTTTCCCAGGACCGGGGCTGGCGGTCCGCATTGTGGGAGCAATCACGCCTTCCCGCCTTCGCATTGTGCGGGACGCGGATCGCATCGTTCTCGAGGAGATGAAGGAGTCGGGCTGGTACTTTAAGGTCTGGCAGTCCTTCGCTGTCCTCCTGCCCGTTCAGTCGGTGGGAGTGATGGGCGATGAGCGTACCTATGACTACACCATCGCGCTGCGTATGGTTGAGAGTCAGGATGGCATGACGGCCGACTGGGTCCGTCTTCCCCACGAACTGCTCGGGAAAATTTCCAGCCGCATCATCAACGAGGTCAAGGGGGTGAACCGCTGTGTCCTCGACGTCTCGAGTAAGCCGCCCGCCACTATCGAGTGGGAATGATTCCTTTATGAGCCCCCGCCGTGCGATTTACCCAGGAAGCTTCGATCCGGTGACAAACGGTCACCTTGATCTCATCAAGCGTTCGATCGGTCTGTTTGACGAGGTGATCATCGGTGTGGCGGACAACGAGGCCAAGGAGCCGCTTTTTTCCACCGGTGAGAGAATAAGCCTGATCGAAAAGAGTATCGGCGAGCACAAGGGACTCACCGTCGAACCGCTCAACGGATTGCTGGTCGATTTTTGCCGACGCCGGGAGGCCTTTGTTGTGATCAGGGGATTGCGGGCTGTCTCTGATTTTGAGTTTGAGTTCCAAATGGCGCTGACCAATCGGCGCTTGGAATCGAAGATCGAGACCATCTTTCTCACCCCTCGGGAAGACTGTATTTTTCTGAGTTCTCGGATTGTGAAGGAGGTAGCTCGCTTGGGTGGGGATGTTTCCCCCTTTGTCTCGTTACCGGTGCATGCCGCCCTGCGCGAAAAATTCCCCAAGGCAAATCTCTCTGATGTGCTGTAAGTTCTAGACTGTATCCCGATGAAAGTTCACCTGAGACAAATTCCGCAAGGAGAGATCATTCATCTGGAGGGCGAGGAGGAGCCTTCTCACTTGGAACTTGATTCCGCGGGAGTTGAGCCAATAGGGCCATTGAGGTACTCCCTCGACGTGGGGTTGTCCGGTGGGGGGCTCTTTGCAACGGGAAGATTGGTGCAGCGTGTTAGGATGATCTGCGTCTCCTGCCTCGAATCTTTTGAACGGGAAATGATTTCCGATACTTTTGCCACCCAGATGGAACTTGGAGGAAGTGAATCAGTTGACTTGACCCCGGAGGTCAGGGAGGATATTCATCTCCTTCTACCCGCGCATCCCCGATGCGATTCGGGTGGAGACAAGACCTGCCCCGCCCAATTTCCTGCGGGCTCCGATCACTCCCTTTTGTCAGTGGAGAAAGCGGCGCCCCGGGCCATCTGGGCGGCACTCGACCAACTCAAAACACCGCCATCCGATGGGAGTCCCTAAACGTAAAACTTCAAAGATGCGCCTTCGCACACGCAAGGCCGCAAACCGCTGGCATGCGCCAAAGCTTGGCAAATGCACCCAATGCGGTGCTCCCTTGAACTCACACACTGCCTGCAAAGCATGCGGTACTTACCGTGGACGGCAAGTGCTTGATGTCGAGGTGGCGTAGTAAAACCCCTCCTTTCCACGCCGGAAGGGAATAGAGCCTGTTCAGATACACCTGTGATGAGGATTGCCCTCGACGCTATGGGGGGGGACTTTGCTCCCCGGAACACGGTTGCCGGTGCTGCACTCGCTCTCAAAGAGTATTCCCAGATCACGCATCTTTTCCTGACGGGCGACGAGCCCTCTATCAAGGCCGAACTTGAGAGGATAGGGTGTACTGATCCGCGCATTGATATTGTCCACACGACTCAGGTTGTGGAGATGAGTGACGCCGCAGTCGAAGCTGTCCGCCGCAAGAAGGATTCATCCGTCTCCCGCGCCGTGGATCTTGTGAAAAAAGGTGATGCCGACGCCATTGTGAGCGCTGGACACACCGGAGCGGCTGTGGCGGCCACGACGATCAAGCTTCGCACTCTGGAGGGCATAGAGCGCCCCGGTATCGCCTCCTACCTGCCCACTGAAAAGAACGTGTGCGTCCTCATTGATGCGGGCGCCAATGTCGATGCTCGCCCGGTTCACCTCCTGCAATACGCCATTATGGGATCGGTGCTCTCAAAGCACGTTTTGGGTTATGAGAATCCCGAGATCGGCCTCATGTCCATCGGGGGTGAGGATGTGAAGGGGAGCGAGTTTACCAAGGATGTTTTCAAACTCCTAAAAGCCTCTTCCTTGAATTTCCGAGGCAACATTGAGGGGCACGATCTTTTCGAGCACCCGGTTGAAGTGATCCTCTGCGATGGTTTCACAGGAAATGTGGTTCTCAAGACCGCTGAGGCAACCGCGAGCGCTGTCTTCCGCTGGCTCAAGCATGAATTACTCAAGACAAAGTTTCGTATGCTCGGAGCTTGGATCGCCCGTAATGCTTTCCGTGCCATTCGTAGCCGTACGAATTATGAGAATTACGGAGGAAGTCCCCTGCTGGGTGTGAACGGAATCTGCATTATTGCCCACGGTTCCAGTACGCCGTTGGCTATCAAGAATGCAATCCGTGTGGCCATGGACTTCATTAGGGAACAGGTCAATCCGCGCATTGTCGAAGCGGTCAAAGCCTACAATGAGAACAATGCAGTGCTGACCAAGGCACTTCTCAGAGAGGAGGCTTCTCCGGAGTCTGCCGCTTCCGACACCACTGCCCATGAAGTCTAAACGAACGGCTTCCATCATCGGCACCGGAAGTTATGTGCCTGAGCGCGTGATGACGAACGCGGACTTGGAGAAGATCGTCGAGACAAGTGACGAGTGGATCCATTCCCGCACGGGTATCAGGGAGCGCCGCATCGCCGGCATCGAACAACCCACCAGTGATCTCGCTGCGAATGCCGCCAAGGCGGCCATGGAGAATGCCGGCATCAAACCCGATGAGATCGATCTGATCATTTGCGCCACCGTCACCCCCGACATGTTTTTTCCAAGCACGGCCTGCTTTGTGCAAACCAAAATTGGAGCCGTGAACGCGGCCTGTTTTGATATCTCCGCCGCCTGCTCCGGCTTTCTCTTTGGCGTCGAGACTGCACGCCAATTTATTGCGACGGGAACTTACGAAACTGTCCTTGTTATTGGTGCCGATAAACTCTCCAGCATTGTAGATTGGACCGACCGAAACACCTGCGTTCTTTTTGGTGACGGTGCCGGTGCAGCGATCCTTCGCCACCGTGAAGGATCCAAGGGAATCCTTGCCACACGGATGGGCAGCAATGGTGGCCTTGCAGAGATCCTTCATATCCCGGGAGGCGGTAGTGCCTGCCCCGTGACCGCGGAGAATGCCGATCAGAAGCCGGCAACTATCCGGATGAACGGGCGAGAGACCTACAAGCATGCGGTCACCGCCATGGTCGAGGCTTCCAAGCAGGTCTTGGAGGAGGCGGCTGTGACAGCGGATCAGATCGCCTGCTTCATTCCTCATCAGGCGAATCTTCGGATCATTGAAGCGATTGCGGGACGTCTTGATGTCCCGATGGAACGGTTTCACATCAATCTCGACCGCTATGGTAATACATCTGCAGCAGCTGTAGCGATTGCCCTTGATGAGGCGGCTCGTGAGGGTCGTTTCAAGCAAGGTGAACTCATTCACCTCGTTGTGTTCGGAGGTGGATTGACCTGGGCTTCCTCGGTCATCGAATGGTAATTTTTAATGACGTGTGCTTTTAGCGAGGTGCTTTGACGCCCCATGGGAACACTTCCCACGCTTGGGTCGCCTCAGGCTCAAAGAAGCCCGAGGCAACCCGCAAAAAATCTCTTTGTCTCTTATGGAGTTTTCGGAACCTAGATCACTGCTTCGTAGCCGCAGGTCTGGCCGAAGAAGTCGCGGGCATTCGTGAAACAGATCTCCCTGATCATTGAGCCAAGCATCTTCATGTCACGTGGCAAGAGTCCACGTTCTGCTTCGTTGCCGATCTTGTTGCAGAGGATTCTCCTGAAGTACTCGTGGCGGGTGTAGGATAAGAAGCTGCGGGAATCGGTGAGCATCCCGACAAATCTACGGATGAGTCCCAACTGGGAGAGGGCTTCCAGTTGCCATTCCATTCCCTGCTTCTGATCGAGGTGCCACCAACCGCTACCGAACTGAATCTTGCCAGCAATACTTCCGTCCTGAAAATTTCCAGCCATGGTTGCCAAGACATAGTTATCGGCGGGGTTGAGATTATAAAGCACCATTTTGGGCAGTTGGTTGGTGCGCTCCAGTGCATCCAGATAGCCGGCGAGGGCGCGGGCCTGTGGGGCGTCGCTGATGGAGTCGTAGCCCGTGTCGGCCCCTAGAAGGGAGTGCATCCGGGAATTCGTGTTCCTCATTGCCCCGAGGTGCAGCTGTTTCGTCCACCCGCGGGCCGCGTCAAGATGCCCGAAGTAAAGCATCATAAACCAACCGAATTTCTGCTGTTCCTCGTTTGTGGCGGCTTTGCCTGAGCGGGCCTTGTCAAAAATCTGCTTCGCCTCGCTCTCCGTGCACTCGCTGGCAAAACAGCTCTCAAGACCGTGGTCGGAGAGTCGCCCGCCAATCGCATGGAAGTCATCATGACGTTTTTTAAGCGCATCCATGAGCCCTCCGAGTGTCTGGCACTCAACCCCGCTGATCGCTGCGAGTCGGTCGCACCAAAGATTGAAGAGTTCTGGTTGATGGACATTCAGCGCCTTGTCCGGACGGAAAGTGGGATAAACTTTGGTCGGGATGCCTGAGGCTGCAATGCGCTCGTGCTCGGCCAGCGAGTCGGCTGGATCATCGGTTGTGCCAATGACGGCGACCTTGTTGGAGGCGAGGATTCCGTGTGCGGCCAGATCGTTCGATTGAAGGCGCGCATTGGCTTGTTCCCAGATCGCGGGTGCATTGGCCTCGTTGATCAGGAGGTCGATCCCGAAGATGCGTAGAAGTTCAAGGTGACTCCAGTGATAGAGGGGGTTGCCGACCGCATAGGGGAGCATTTTGGCAAAGGCCAGGAATTTGTCATATCCCTTGGCATCCCCGCTGCAGAAACGCTCGGCGACACCATTAGCTCGCATGGCTCTCCACTTGTAATGATCTCCCCCGAGCCAGATATCGGCGAGATCGGCGAAGCGGTGATTGTCTGCAACCTGCTTGGGAGGTAGGTGGCAGTGATAGTCGTGAATGGGCTGTGGTGACGCGTACTGAGAAAAGAGTTCTTTGGCGGTCTCATTTTCGAGAAGGAAGCTGTCTGTGATGAATGTGGTTGCTCTCATGGTGTGTCAGTTGATGTTGGGGTGGGTATTGAATTACGAAATCAGCAGTAAGAAATGGAAAGTGTGAGGGAGGTTGTCAGTGAACGATCATGAGGATGTTGCTGTCGATTTGATTTGAGGAGTGGTTGCCCCCGCCAAGTGTATATGATCCATGATGGTGCTGATGATGTCCGGCAGGCTTTTCTCCACCGAAACCACTAAGGCCTCCCCGGGCAACGGCTCCTCCAGAGTCTTAAACTGGCTTGCTAGCAACTCAGAGGGCATAAAATGATTTTTACGGGCCTCCATGCGATGGCGGATGCAATCCTGTGATCCCTTCAGGTATATGAAATCCAACCGAGCGAGGCCTTCGCTTAGCTGTTTGCGATAGATGGCCCTTAGGGCGGAACAGGCGAGGAAGGTCGGACGTCCGTCGGTCTGGCGTCTCTGGAGTTCCTCATTGAGTTCTTTTAGCCAATTCCAGCGGTCATGATCGTTGAGATGGAGGCAGGCATTCATTTTTTGTTTGTTCTCCTCGGTATGAAAATCATCGGCGTCAAGAAATACCCCCCCCGTGGTTTCCGCCAAGGTCTTGGCGACACTACTCTTTCCGCACCCGGAGACTCCCATCACAACGTATAAACTCATGGTTTTTTCAAAAAAAGCGATGTGCCGACACGGTGGGTTTTGTCCATGGCTCCTCCTAATAAAGATCACACCTCTTTCCCAGCCAAGTTCAAACGCTGAGACATTTTCTGCTTTTCCTCGGGGAGGGTAGCGTTAATGTGAACGGCTCTAACTTAATAACCATGGAACCTACAGGAGACATCGCACTCATTGGTCTGGCCGTTATGGGCCAGAATCTTATTCTCAACATGAACGACCACGGTAACACGGTCGTTGCATACAACAGGAGCACTGAAAAGGTGGACCACTTCCTTGCCAACGAGGCCAAGGGAACCAAGGTGCAGGGCGCTCACTCCATCGCCGAGATGGTATCCAAGCTGAAGCGTCCCCGCCGAGTGATGATGCTGGTCAAGGCCGGCCAGCCCGTTGACGATTTCATTGAGCAGCTCCTCCCACACCTTGAAGCTGGAGACATCATCATTGATGGTGGTAATTCACTCTTTGACGACACGGCCCGCCGCGTGAAGTATGTTGAGGGCAAGGGGTTGCTCTACATCGGAACAGGTGTCTCGGGTGGTGAGGAGGGTGCTCGTCGAGGTCCCAGCATCATGCCTGGCGGAAGCCCCGCTGCATGGCCTCACGTGAAGGAAATCTTCCAGTCTGTATCGGCCAAGGTTGACGGGGGTGCGCCCTGTTGTGACTGGGTTGGCGAAGGTGGAGCCGGTCACTATGTGAAGATGGTGCACAATGGCATTGAGTACGGCGACATGCAGTTGATCTGTGAGGCCTACAATATCATGAAAAACGGCCTCGGAATGAGCGCCGCCGAGATGCACGACGTCTTCGCCGAGTGGAATCTCGGGGATCTGGACAGCTATCTCATTGAGATCACGCGCGACATTCTGGGCAAGAACGACGAGGATGGACTCCCTTTGGTCGACAAGATTCTCGACACAGCGGGCCAGAAGGGCACGGGCAAATGGACTGTCATCAATTCTCAGGAACTCGGTATTCCCATCACGCTCATGGCTGAGGCTGTCTATGCCCGCTGTGTTTCCGCTCTCAAGGACGAGCGTGTGAAGGCCGCAAGAAAGATCAAGGGCCCAAGCCCCTCTCTTGCCGCCATTGCCAAGGATCCTGTTAAGAGGACGAAGTTTATTGAAGACATCAAGAGCGCTCTCTACGCCTCGAAGATCGTCAGCTACGCACAGGGCTACATGCTGATGCGCTCAGCGGCCAAGGAGTATGGCTGGAATCTTAATTACGGTGGCATCGCCCTGATGTGGCGTGGTGGCTGTATCATCCGTTCTCGCTTCCTTGGCAAGATCAAGGAGGCCTATGACAAGAACCCGAAGCTCACGAACCTCCTGCTTGACGACTACTTCCGCGGCGAGATGAAGAAGAGCCAGAAGGGTTGGAGAAACATCGTGGCCACGGCCGCCAAGAAGGGGATCCCTGTTCCTGCTTTCAGCACGGCGCTCTCGTTCTTCGACCAGTACCGCAGCGCTGTCCTTCCTGCCAACCTCCTGCAGGCTCAGCGCGATTACTTCGGTGCGCACACCTACGAGCGTATTGATAAGCCCCGTGGAGAGTTCTTCCACACCAACTGGACGGGTCGCGGCGGGAACATCTCCTCGAGCACCTACAACGTCTAAGAAGACAAAACTCAACAGCACTCTACATCAACAACCAACAACATGAGCCTAAACATCCGTAAAGACGGCGCTCTGGACTTCTTGTCCCTTGGCGCACTCATCCACCGTATCGACCCCGGCACCATCCCATTCCGCAAAGCCACCCACGCCGACATTCATGTCAGCGGCGGTGAGTTTAACGTTGCGGCTAATCTTTCGGATTGTTTCCGTCTCAAGACCGGCATGGCCAGCGCCATGGTGGACTATCCGATCGGTGATCTGGTTGCCGAGCGCGTGAGGGCAATGGGCGTGAAGCCTTTCTACAAGGACTTCAAGCACGATGGAGTGCATGGACCGAACATCGCGGCAGTCTACAGCGATCGTGGTCAGGGTGTCCGCGCTCCCGTTGTTTTTTACAACCGTTGCAATGAGGCTGCAGCCAAACTTCAGCCCGGCGATTTCAACTGGAAGGAGATCTTCTCCCAAGGTGTCCGCTGGTTCCACAGCGGTGGCATTTTTGCCGCCCTTTCCGAGTCAACGGCTGAAGTTATCATTGAGGCGATGCAGGCCGCCAAAGAGGCGGGTGCTGTCACCTCCTTTGACCTGAACTACCGCGCCAAGCTCTGGAACATCGTCGGCGGTCACGAGCGCGCCGTAGCAGTGCTGGATAGGATCGTTAAAAATGTCGACGTCCTCGTCGGCAACGAAGAGGATCTTCAGATGGGCCTCGGCATCCCCGGCCCCGAAGTGCATGCCAAGGACAAGCTCGATCCGAGCGCTTTCTTCAGCATGATGGGTAATGTCACCAAAAAGCATCCCCACATCAAGGTGGTGGCTACCACGCTTAGGGAGGTGCACTCCACGAACCGCCACAGTTGGGGAGCCGTCGCCTGGGTGGATGGTCAGACTTACACTACACCGACCTTGGAGCTTGATGTCATCGACCGCGTCGGTGGCGGAGACGGATATGCAGCGGGATTCTTCTATGGTCTTCTCAGCGGCGAGACGCCCGAAGAGGCCGTTAAGCTCGGTTGGGCTCATGGGGCCCTTCTGACGACATTCCCTGGCGATACGTCGATGGCGACCGTCGAACAGGTCAAGGCCTTGGCAAAGGGCGGTTCCGCCCGAATTCAGCGCTAAAAGACACAGGATCTTCTTAACTTCAAAAAGGGCGCGGGTATCTCCGCGCCCTTTTTTTGTACCTATGACAGGAAAGCGGAAAAAATCTCCCATTTGAGGTTTAAGAGGGAGCTTGGAGTGCGTACTCTTTTCCTATGAACAGGCAGGGTATCCAGGACTTACCAAGAACTGTTCCCGTGATGGTACTCCCCGGGGTGACGCTCTTTCCCAATTCGTTGCTTCCGCTCTTTATTTTCGAGCCCCGGTACCGCTCCATGCTGGAAGAAGCTTTGGGAACGGATCGCATGCTTGCCGTGGCGATGCCTCGTGACGATGAGGAGTCAGAGATCCAACCGATCGCCGGGGTAGGTCTTCTCCGGGCCTGTATCCGGAATGATGACGGAACTTCCAATCTCATCCTGCAGGGGGTTAGCCGTGTTCGCTTCACCGATTACGAGCAAGTTGAGCCATATCGAATCGCCCATATCGAGTCCCTCACGAGCAAGGATGGGGAACGTGGAAATCTGGAGAGCCAAGTGACCCGTCTTCATGCCCTTTGCGCCAGGTTCAAGGAGCAAGGAATCGAGCTTCCCCAGCAATTCGAGGCCTATCTTAACCAGATTACTGACATTGGCGTGATCACCGATCTGGTGGCCTCAACGCTTCTGGTCGATTCTGACACCCGTCAGGAACTTCTGGCCGAACTGGAGATTCCGAAGCGACTTTCACTTCTTCTCGAAGCTCTCACCAAGCAGCTTACCTGATGATATCACGCCGCTCGGTTGGGGAGGGAAATCAGAACGAGAAGCATAGTGAGCTTCAGCTTGGGTTTGATATGCCCCAGATCCTCCCAGGGAAGATCGATTCACTTCCACCGTCACCCATTGCAAAAACAACGACGCGCAGGAGAGTCCTTCGTTCCTTGGTGGATAAGCAAGCGAGCTATCAAGGAAAGCCGTTACAACAAGAGGAAGAAGGGAATTCAGACAAGGAAGCGGATGATTCCAAGTCCCGGGAGAACCCGCGTGACACCATCCTGAGTGTCTCTGAACTGACCCAAAGGATTTCCCGATTGCTAGAGGACGGACTCGATTCACTCTGGGTGGAAGGTGAAATCTCCAATTTCCGTAGGCAGGCATCGGGGCATTGTTATTTCACGCTGAAGGATGAGGGATCCCAGCTTTCGTGCGTTCTCTTTGCCCGTTCCTCATCCATGCAGGGTGACCTTCAACTCAGGGATGGCCTGCAGGTCTGCCTCTTGGGGCAGATCGGCGTGTACCACCCGCGCGGTCAGTACCAAATGATGGTGCGCCTCGTCCGCCCCAAGGGGGAGGGCGTGCTTCAGGCCCGCTTTGAGGAACTCAAGCGCCGTCTGGCTGCCGAGGGACTCTTTGATCAGAAGCGCAAACGTACTCTTCCAAGCTTTCCCCAGCGAATAGGCGTCATCACCTCGCCGACCGGTGCTGCCATTCGGGATTTCCTGCAGGTTCTCCATCGACGACACCCGGGACTCCGGGTTGTGATCAGCCCCGTACGTGTCCAAGGGAAGGGTGCTGCATCGGAAATCGCGGCTGCGATCACGGAGTTATCCCAATGCTCAGAGGCGATCGGAAGTGTTGACGTGATCGTGCTGACCCGCGGCGGTGGGAGTCTTGAGGATCTCTGGGAGTTCAATGAAGAGGAGGTTGCATGGGCGATAGCGGCCTCTTCGGTTCCCGTTGTTAGTGCTGTGGGTCACGAGATTGATTTCACGATCGCTGATTTTGTCGCCGACCTTCGCGCCCCCACACCCAGTGCTGCGGCCGAGTTGCTTGCAGCCGATGGTTTGGGAGTCATGGAGAGGGTTTGTTCCTTGGTTGGGAGAATCGGGCGTGAAGCGGTTGCGCTTCTGGAGCGAAATGACGCCAAGCGTCAGCTTTTATCCGGATCAGCTCTCTTCCGTGAACCCTTGCGCCGTTTTGACGAGGCAAGGCAGACCCTGGATCGAACAGAAGAGGATTTTACTGGAATGGTACGCCTCAGGATGGAACGCCTGAGAGGTGACCTCTTGAATTCCTTAGCTATGCTAGCTGCTTCCCACCCAAGACATATGCTGTCCATGGCAAAGCAGGAGATCATTGCACTGAACGCTCAAATGGAGTCGATTATTGGTCGCCGCCTTGAATCGGATAAAGGTCGAATGGGACGCGTTGCCGCCGCCCTCTCCGCGCTGAACCCCGAAGCAACACTCGCTCGTGGCTACAGCATTAGCCGTACCTTGGACGGAAAGGTGATTACCTCCCCTTCCCAAGTGGCGCCGGGGACAGTGATCCGAATCCAACTCGCCGCGGGAGAGATAGAATCTGTCAGGAAAAGTTGATCGTTCCGACTCTCAGAGAATCTTTCCGAGTAGGAATGGCAGTAGTTGGGAGATGGGGATGCGCTTCTGCTCCATCGAGTCGCGTTCGCGCAGGGTAACCGTATCCTTGAGTTCCGGAGAGGTCTCGCCGAGGGTCTCGAAGTCAATCGTCACACCGAAGGGTGTCCCCACTTCGTCCTGACGGCGGTAGCGTCTCCCGATCGCGGCTGTTTCGTCGTAGAAGACATTCATGTGGGGTCTGAGCATGGCCACAACTTCACGGGCCTTGGCAACGAGTTCCGGTTTGTTCTTGAGGAGGGGGAACACCCCCACCTTGATCGGGGCGATCCGTGGGTGAAACCGAAGTACTGTGCGCGTCTCACTCTTTCCCTTATCATCGGTCACTACCTCTTCATCGAAGGAGTTGGTCAGGATCGCGAGTGCAAGTCGGTCGAGTCCTGCCGAGGGTTCGATGACGTGGGGAATGTAGAGTCCCTTGAAGAGTTTCTCACAAGTCGCGGTAATTTCTTCGAGTGAAGTTTTGGGATTGGTGCGCTGTGAGAAGGTTTCCTCAACAAAAAAGCTTTTCTGTTCCGGTGTCATTGCGTCGCAGGCGGCTTTGAGTTCTTCGTCGAAGTACTCAAGTTGTTTGCCGGAGTGATTCTGGTGCTGGGTGAGGTCAAAGGAACCACGCGCTGCAACCCCTTCCAGTTCGTCGGTGCCGAAGGGGAACTTGAAGAGGATGTCGACGCAGGCACGGGCGTAGTGGGCGAGATCGGCCTTCGACTGCCAGTAGTAGTCGAGCACGTCAACGCCGAGGCCGATGGAGGCATAGTAGGCCGTACGCTGGGCGACCCAGTAGCGATGCCACATTTCCCAGCCCCAGTCGGGCTTTGGTTCGCTCAGGTCGGCCCCCTCACTCCAGGCGGTGACCTTTCCGTGGATGATCTTCACCGCTTCGTCCGGTTTAATGAAAAACTCGAGCTCCATCTGTTCAAACTCGCGGGAGCGGAAGGTGAAGTTCTTAGGAGTCACCTCGTTACGGAAGGCCTTCCCGATCTGGCTAATGCCGAAGGGAACCTTCACGCGTGAGGAGTCACAGACATTCCTGAATTGAGCGAAGATCGCCTGCGCAGTTTCCGGGCGCAGATAAGCCACGTCGTTTTCTGTTGCTGTGGGGCCGATATAAGTTTTAAGCATCAGGTTGAACGGGCGAGCCTCGTTGAGAAGGCCTCCTGATTCGGGGTGGAAATCCACGGATCCCTCGACCACGTCGATTTTCTCCTCGCCCAGCAACTCGATGTCTTCGGGTTTACCTGCTGCCGCGCCCGCATTCTGGGCAATAAGTTGTCGAACCCTTTTACGGAAGCTCTCGATGTGTTCGCCCTGCTTCATCAGCAAGGTGAACGAGCGGTCAAGGTGCCAGGTGCTTTCGGAACCATTGGGAGTTGCGGCCCTGGCTCCTGTGAAGCGGATGACGGATCCTGCTTGTGGATCGACATGGTCGGCGCGGACGCGTTTGTTCGTAATCGTGCACTCGCGCATCAGGTCGGCAAAGGTGTCGACATGGCCGCTGGCTTTCCAGACGGCGGGATGCATGATGATCGTGGCATCGAGCCCGACGACGTCCTCGCGGTCCCGGGTCATTGCCCGCCACCAGGTATCACGGAGATTACGCTTCAACTCGGCTCCAAGGGGGCCGTAATCCCAAAAACCACCGATCCCACCGTAGATCTCGGAGGACTGGAAGATGATGCCACGTCGCTTGCAGAGGCTGACGATCTTCTCCATGCGGTTATCTGTTTCAGGTATTTTGGACATTGGGTAAAGATGTTGGGTCTGTGGGCTTTTAGACTATTGGAACGGAATCTTGCAGGCTTTTCCCTGCAGTTCCAACCGAGGAAGAGCCTTGTGCTTCAAAAGGTTTCTCCCTCCAAGGTCACGCCACCTGTCTTGATCCAGATAATGCTTCCCGGAATTTTTTCCCTTGCCTCTGAGGATCGGTTGGCTCCTTTCGCGTTGGTTCTGAGTTTGCCGGAATAGGTGAAGTCATTCAGATAGGCCATGTCTGCCGCAGAGGCCTCCCGTAGTTTTTTGTCCTCCTTGAGCTCTGCTGCTGCATCGCGAGGTGGGAGGAGCGTTCCACCCTTCAGTGCCTTGCGGATCTCGGCTCTCAAGTGGAAGGAATCGAGCATTCTGCAGGATTCATCGAGTTGAAGTTCACTAATGCGGATGCGTGTGGGACCTACACTGCCCGGAGGTGGGGTTCCGGGAGCTAGTAGTTCGTAGTGAAACAGGGAAAACTTCCCTAGCGATAGACCCTCGTTCAGGGACTTAAGGGTCAGGATAGAAAAACCATCAACCCGACTGATCCACGCATCGAAGCTGGTCGAAGACTTTCCATTTTGTATCAGGGTGACCCGGTAATGGTCGGAGGAAGTCGGTGCTATAATGGTCTTAAAAAGATGGCCCGCGCTGTCCTTGGTTTCCCATTGTCCGGCAAGCCATGTGTCAATGCTGGCTGCTGGTCCCGAGGGTGGATTATCGTAGAGGCATCCGTTGAGGAGAAGAGAGATCCCCAGCACGGGGAGTAGAGGGAGAGATCTTAGCATGGATCTATGGAGATGAGTGCAGCAGGAGAGGGAAATGGGAAAAATGAATCTGGCAATCATCAATCGGAACTCAATAAGTCACGACTTTCTTAAATTCTTGTTCCGGGCGGGATCACCGCATTTTTTGGGATCACCACGATACCGTCTCTGATGTAGTAGCCAGGTCCTTCCGAGTTTGCATCCTTGTCATGCGGCGTGATAATCACCCCGTCTCCGATCCTTGCGTTCTTGTCGATGATGGCATCCTCGATCACGCATCCGCGGCCGATGCCGATTGGAACCATGCCCTCCGGAGTCCCTCCTTTGTCACTTTCGTAGTAATCCGCACCCATGACGATGGTGTTGCGGAGGGTGGAGCCCTGGTTAATGAAACTGCGGATACCCAGGACGCATCTCTCCAGCCGCGAACAGTGAATCTGGCACCCGTCCGAGATCATGGCCCTGCTAACCATGGTGTCTTCCACGACACTGGCCGGAAGAAACCGAGACTGGGTGTAAATAGGAGCGCCCGGGGCGTAGAAACTATACTGCGGATGAGGGTCGCAGAGATTGAGGTTGGCGTCGAAGAAGGAGCGTATGGTGCCAATATCCTCCCAATACCCGCGGAAGATATAGGCCTCCACGTTACGGTTCCCTATGATCGAGGGAATGATATGCTTGCCGAAGTCCGGGGAGTCGTTGTCGAGGCAGTCCGCCAGAACCTGCCTGTTGAACACATAAATGCCCATTGACGCGAGATAGAGATCCTCCTGTTCCTGTCCGTAGAGTCCCGTAAGCAGTTGAGGCTTCATTCTCAAGGAATCGAGCACGTCAGAATCTGATGGCTTCTCTGAGAAGCGGATGATCCGTTGCGTGGAGTCCGTATCCATGATGCCGAAGGACTTCGCCGCCTCGCGGTTCACCGGGATGCAGGCAATCGTCAACTCCGCCCCGCTCGAAATATGCTGTTGAATGATGTCACGGTAGTCCATCCGGTAGAGTTGATCGCCAGACAGGATGATGAAGTAGTCGTGGGGACTCTCCAGAAATGTCCTCAAGTTCTGCCGGACCGCATCGGCTGTTCCCTGGTACCAGGTGGCTCCGTCTGTGGTCTGCTGTGCAGCCAGGATTTCCACAAAACTGGGGCTGAAATCGTCAAACTTGTAGCTGGCGTTGATGTGCCGGTGAAGCGAGGTGCTATTGAACTGTGTCAGCACATAAATTCCCCTGATGCCCGAGTTCAGGCAGTTGCTGATGGGGATATCAACCAACCTGTATTTACCCCCGATGGGGACAGCCGGTTTGGCCCGATCCATGGTCAGGGGGAAAAGACGGGTGCCAGCTCCTCCTCCCATGATGATGGCGAGAGTGCGTGCTGCCGGCGAAATGACATGCTTGGTGGCCATACTGTAAAGAGTTGAATTCAGCTTGCATCTTGCAGGCGACCTCTCCGTTTGTCAGTCTCTTAAATCACTCAAGTAAGACTTCCTTACCAAGGAGGCCTCCAAATCATTTTTTATTATGTGTGGAATCATCGGATACGTCGGAAAAGCTGAAGCAGTCCCCCTCCTTCTGGAGGGACTGAAGCGCCTCGAGTACCGAGGTTATGACTCCGCAGGGGTCGCTACCCTTGAGGAGGGGCTTGTTTCAGTACGCAAGGAGGTGGGTCGGATTGATGATCTGCGTCGATCGATAGCATTGAACCCGATCGGAGGTTCCACCGGTATCAGCCACACTCGCTGGGCCACCCATGGGAAAGTAACACGCGAGAATGCCCACCCCCATTTCGACCGATCAGGAAAATTGGCCCTCGTCCACAACGGGGTCATTGAGAACTACGCGGAACTCAGGGCTCAACTTGAGGAAGAGGGGCACCCCTTCGTCTCCCAGACAGATACGGAGGCGCTTGCTCAATTGGTTGGCCGTGCTTTTGACCGCTCTACCGAGCGTACTCAGGGGGCCTTGGTTTCCGCAGTGCGAGAGGCGCTGACTCAGGTCAAGGGAACCTACGGCATCGCGGTCGTTCATGCGGAGCTTCCGGGGCTTATCATCGGGGCCCGACGCGGCAGTCCCCTGGTGCTCGGTATCGGCAAAGGAGAGCATTTTCTGGCCAGCGACGTGAGTGCAATCGTCGGCCACACACGCGACGTCGTCTACCTCAACGATTACGAGATTGCAGCCATTACGGGCGAAGGATTCGTCCTCTCCACGATTGATGGAGCCGGCGCCGGATACAATGTCACCACCGTCGACATGAGTCACGAGGATGTCGACAAGGGAGAGTACCCCCACTACATGCTTAAGGAGATCCACGAGCAGGTGCGCAGTGTCACCGACGCCATGCGCGGGCGTCTCTCCCACGAGGAGGCTACCGCCAAGCTTGGCGGACTCAACATGAGCAATGGCGACCTGCGCTCCATTGAGCGGATTGTCTTGAGCGGATGCGGCACCGCCTTCCATGCCGCCATGGTCGGCGAGTACCTGATCGAGTCGCTCGCCCAGATTCCGACGGAATGCGAATACGCCAGCGAGTTCCGCTACCGCAATCTTCCCATGACCAAGGACACGCTGGTCTTCGTGCTCAGTCAGAGCGGGGAGACTGCGGACACTCTGGCTGCGCTCCGCGAGAGTCAGCGCAAGGGGCATCGTACACTTGGCATCTGTAACAACGTTGCCAGTACCATTGCACGGGAAAGCGACGGCGGTGTCTATATGCATGCCGGACCTGAGATCGGAGTCGCTGCAACAAAGTCTTTCACGTCGCAGGTCACGGTCCTCACCCTGATAGCCCTCCTCTTGGGACGCATTCGGAATCTTTCCAGCTCTGCGGGAAGCCGGATCATCTCTGAACTGGAGGAGCTCCCAGCCAAGATTGAGCGAGTTCTCAAGCTGGAGGGTGAGATCGCTGCTATCGCTCGCCGTTACGCCCAGTCCAAGGTGATGCTCTTCATGGGGAGGCAGTATAATTACCCTGTGGCTCTTGAGGGGGCACTCAAGCTCAAGGAGATCAGCTACATCGCCGCCATGGGGTATCCCAGCGCCGAGCTCAAGCATGGAGTCATTGCTCTGGTGAATCCGGAGACCCCTTCCGTCGTGATTGCTCCCGATGATGCCGTCTTTGCAAAGAACCTGAGCAACATTGAGGAGGTCAAGGCCCGTGGAGGACCCGTCATAGCGATCGGCACCGAGGGGAAGGGGAATGAACTCTCCCTGATTTGCGATGATGTCATCCTCATTCCTGAGGCTTCTGAGATTCTGACGCCAATCCTGGCATCCATTGTTCTCCAGTTCTTTGCCTATTACATTGCCGTGGAGTTGGGATGCGATGTGGATAAGCCGCGGAATTTAGCCAAAAGCGTCACAGTAGAGTAATGGAGCGCAGAAATTTTCGCGCCCCAGGTAGTTCCGCATCGCTCGCAGTATAAATTAAACAGCTTCGCGAGCAGGTCTACTCCGAGCATCGAAACCTCCTGCATCCTTTCATGCACTCTGACGAAACCCTCTCCCAGTTCTCCACTATTGATGCCCTTATGCAGGGAATCTATGACGGTCCGGCTACCTTTGCAGAAGTTCGTCGTTACGGTGACTTCGGGCTAGGCACGGTGAATCATCTCGATGGTGAAATGCTGGCCCTTGACGGGGTCTTTTACCAGATCACCAGTGATGGGAAGGTTCACCTCATAGACGATAGCGCCAAGACTTCCTTTGCCACGGTCTCCTTCTTCAAAGGGAAGCACGTGGCTCAGTTGCCCAAAATCACTTCTCTCCGTCAACTCCAGAGCAGGCTCGACCGATATCTAGGTTCTCGTAACTTCTTTTGGGCAATTAGGATTCACGGGATGTTCCCGACCATGAAGGTGCGAAGTATTTCCCGCCAGCACCCTCCTTTTCGCCCTCTAGCCGAAGTGGCAAAAAGCGAGGCTGTTTTTGAATATAACAACGTGCCCGGCACCCTGATCGGTATTCGATGCCCGCCCTACATCAAGGGAATCAATGTGCCCGGCTACCACTTTCATTTCCTTAGTGATGATAAGGCTTGTGGAGGGCATGTGCTGGGACTCAGCGTAAAGAAAGGACATGCTCTCTGGGACTGTCACCGGACATTTCAGATAATGCTCCCTGATGATCCGATTTTCCGTCGCGCCGACTTATCCGAACATGATGCCGAAGCGCTAAGAAAAGCGGAGCAATGAGAAATGAGGTGGCTTGAAAGCCAGTGTGGGAACCAAGCGTCACTATTAATCTTCACATCAAACTTCAAAATCATTTGGGATCGTAAGTTCCTTGGTCAGAATCAACCAGTTCTTTCCATCCTTGTACTCATAGTGTTGCGAAGTAGTGAGGTTCTTCACAAAATGAATACCCAACCCCCCGATTGGACGATCCTCAATCCCTTGCGTTGTGTCGACCTCCGGCATAAGCAGAGGGTCGAAGGGAATCCCATGATCCGATATACTAATCTCTAAAAGGTTTTCCTTCCGCGTTAGTTCGACGGAGCAAGCCTCCGCATCCGGGGCGAGTTTCCCATACTTAAGGATATTGGTGACCACTTCCTCGATAATGACATCAAGATCCATCAGATCTTCCCGGCATATCCCTGCGTGGGATCCAAATTCCGAGGTGAAGGAAAGGAGGCGTTGCAGTTCAGGCAGGGAATTAACGATAATTATGGAGCGACTTGAGGACTGCTGTGACTGAGGTGAGAAGTGGGAGGGCTTTTCAGTGGCATCGGAGTTTTTATTTCTTTCCGTGTCGGAAAAGCTGAATTCAACTAATGAAAGATCATCCACAAAGATCTCGCTCCCATTCTCTTTTCGGAGTCTTTCAAGAATGGAAGGAATCCTCTCCTCTCCCTCAGTTTTTGAGAGGATCTGCACAAACTCTTCATAGCTCATCATCTTCCTTCCCTGACGATCGATTTCGTAAGCCCCGTCGCTGAAAAGGTAGAGCCTGGATGGGGAAGTGAATGAAGAAGGCGGAGTCATCTGAAACATGGCATTCTCAAACTCTGCTTTTGGAAAAGCACCTAAGACCGGTCCCTTGGCGGGAAGTAAGGAGACCGCGCCGCCGCCTCCAATCAAGACGGCTGGAGGATGTCCTCCGCAGGCATACCGCAGTTGATTTGTGGTTAGCGAATAGACCCCATACCATGCCGTGAAATACATGTCATTGTGGTTCTCCATAGGGAAGGAGATGTTGAGTCGGGTCAGTACCGCCGAGGGATCGTGAAAATCGGTCTCTGGGAGTGAGGCTGTACGGAGGACGTTAACGAGGCTTACCGAGAGCAACGCGGCTCCTACTCCATGGCCACAGACATCAAGAAGATACAGGGCGAGGTGATTCTCATCGATCCAATGATATCCGAAGGAATCCCCCCCCAACTGGGAGGAAGTCTCGAAAACCCAATCTGTCTCCACGACTCCCTTCATTTTCTTTGGAAGGACGGCTCTCGAGTAGGCCGCCGCCTCGGAGACTTCCGCCCTCATGGCGCGGTTCGTTTTCTCGACCCTATCCATGGCCGCAGCAAGCTCCGAGGTGCGCTCCTTGATCGTCTTCTCCAAGCTTACATTCCATTCGGAAAGCCGTTTTTCCCTCTTCCGAATCTCCTTCGCCATGGAGGAAAAACTCCGTGCAAGCCGCCCTAACTCATCCGGGCGGCGTTCTATCTTTTTGAGCACATCACTCCCTTCCCCAAGAGATCCCTGTGCTAAATTGGATGCCACGGTTTGAAGGGCTTTGATCGGCTCCGAAACCCTGCGGGCCACAAAGGAGACCACTCCTAGCAGGAGAAGCAGTCCGCTAAGTCCGATGATAGCCGACTGTTCCGCCAGCACATGCGCCGGCGAGATAATGAGATCAAAGGGGACTTCCAAGATGAGTTTCCATCCAGTGATCCGGCTTGTCGCCCAGTAGATCACATTGTCTTTGTTTCCAGTGATCCTAAGCCAACCTCTATCTTGGGTGAGAAGTTTCTGTAAGTCGGCAGGGCCTATATCGAGTCCGTGGCTAGGCAGATCCCCGAGAAGTTTGTTGAAGTCCTTTTCTCCGAGGCAAGGCATCCGTTTTACCGCAGTGCCGGCTGGACCGATGATGACAACACCTGTCTTGGAGATCAGGTAGGCCGCCTCCTTCATGCTCTCCGGGGTCAGATCGGCTGTCGGTTGAAGATCGGCGCCCTTAGTGATTCTGGAATTCTTTAAAAAGTTTCGGATATGCATTTCCCTGACGATCCTTCTCATCTCAGTCAGGGCGACATCGGCGCCTGCCACACCGATGAACCTGCCTTGATTGTCGTGAACCGCCCTTGTGATACTGATCATCTCGATCTCCGATCCCCCCTCGTCAAAATAGGGTAGGGTGACATGGGTTCCATTTGTCTCAAGAGCTCCGTGGTACCAGTCCTGAGCAGGATCATGGAAGTCGTATTTCAGTCGAGCTGCATGTGGCCAACTTTTGCGGTCTACCCAGATATCAGACGCCGGGTCCCTCCAATCCATGGCCTCCCGGGCCATGTAGAGTCCGTAGACAGAGGAGATGGGGGAATGATCCAAAAGTGATGCCAACCACGGCGCGGACACGGCGGTTTTATTTAATGGGTCGGACGAGGCCACTTCCGTGGCACCGATGATCATCGGGTACATGGCGATCCGGTCCACTAGATCGTCCCATTTACCCATCTCATCGCGGACCTCCTTCCGAGCCTCGCTTGATGTTTGTTCCAACAGTAGTTCACGTCCGCTGATATAGTTGGCAACCGCGAGTACAATCAAGATCGCTCCTGCTCCTGCACCGATTGTGAGCGCAAAGCGCTGACCTATCGAGCGCGGCGACAAAAATTGATTAAGGCGAAAGGGGAGGGTCATTGTAACACCCCAGCGATAGGTGAATGAGCTGGGGATGCCAAGTTGTTGTGAACATATTCTTTCGCTGAAAAGAGCAGGTGTTATTCTCGGAAGTTGACTCCACATTGCTGAGCATCTTGATTAGTGCCATGGACATTCAATTTGAAAAAACGGGCCCCATTCTGGTGGTGACCCTTCAGGGACGGCTGGATGCCGCCGAACACAACATGATCCGCGAATCGGTCGGCAAGGAAATCGAGTCCAGTGGAAGCAAAGGTGTTGTCTTTGACCTTGCGGCCTTGGAATACGTCAGTAGTGCGGGATTCCGAGAGTTCTTCCTGCTAGGTCGTCAACTCCAGCGTGTCGGGGGAGGTCTTGCCGTCTGTTCTCTTCAACCTGCAGTCCAGCGTATCTTTGACATTGCACAGTTTCAGACGGCCTACCCGGTTTGCCTCTCACGGGACGAGGCTCTGGTGGCGTTGGGTTCCTCCATCGCCTGATCAAAATATTCGATCACGCCGTTTCTTGCAGGGATTGCCCCTGAACGGATAGCCTCTTGGCATGTCAGCAGCATCGCCCTTGATCATTGCCGGTCGGGAGTTTTCCTCCAGGCTTCTTCTGGGAACCGGAAAATTCTCAGCAGGTTCCGTGATGAGTGAAGCCTTGGAGGCGAGTGGCACACAAATGGTGACCGTTGCCCTGAGGCGGGCCGATCTTGAACGGAAGGGCGGAAAGTCGGACCCATTCGCCAACATTCTTGAGTTCATCAATGCCGAGCGTTATCTCCTGCTTCCCAATACCAGTGGGGCCAATTCGGCTGAAGAGGCGGTACGATTGGCCAGGCTTGCCGCTGCGGCAGGTCTCCCCAAATGGGTGAAGCTCGAGATTCATCCCGATCCCCGCTATCTTCTGCCCGACCCGATCGAGACGTTGAAGGCTACTGAAAAACTGGTCGCCGAAGGTTTCATCGTTCTGCCCTACATCAATGCGGATCCGGTGCTGGCGAAGCGCCTTCAGGAGGCGGGTGCGTCAACCGTGATGCCTCTTGGTTCGCCGATCGGTAGCAATCGCGGAATCGAGACTCGCCATCAGATCTCGATCATCATCGAGCAGGCCACCGTTCCTGTCGTCGTGGATGCCGGCATCGGAGCTCCGAGTCATGCTGCGGAGGCCTTGGAACTTGGGGCCGATGCGGTTCTTGTGAATACCGCAATTGCCGTGGCAAGGGACCCTGTACGGATGGCGCGGGCATTCCGCCTTGCGGTTGAGGGTGCCTCGGAGGCCTTTGCCGCAGGGCTTCCCATGAGGGAGGATCTCGCCGTGCCGACAAGTCCCCTCACAGCCTTTCTGAAATCGTAGCGCCAGGATGTTCTCCAGACTTCCTGACAACATTCTTCTCCTGAAATCCTGATTTATGGCTTCCGAGGCAACGCCGATGATGAAGCAGTATCACGCCATGAGGCGTGAACTTCCCCCAGGTACCTTCCTGCTCTTCCGGCTTGGGGATTTTTACGAGATGTTCTTTGAGGATGCTCGTGATGCCTCGGAGATCCTGAATGTTGCACTCACGAAGAGGGGCGACGTGCCGATGTGCGGTGTCCCCTATCACGCTGCACGTGGCTATATGGAGAAGCTTCTGGCTGCAGGGAGGCGGGTGGCGCTCTGCGAGCAGGTCGGGGAGGTACAGGCCGGGAAGCTTGTCCGCCGGGAAATCTCCCGGATCCTTAGCCCTGGAACGCTTGAGGATGCTGGGTTGGAGGAAAAAAATCATAATTTCACCGTTGCTCTGCTTCCCCCTGCAAAGGAAGGGGAAGTCTTTGGCTTCGCCTGTGCTGACCTAAGCACCGGAGAGTTTAGGATCACTGAGCTGTCCAACCTAGATGCGCTTCTGGATGAGGTTGTGCGTGTGACTCCGGCCGAGATCCTTGCTCCCGAAGGGCGGAAAAATCTGCTGGGTGATCTCCCTGAACGGCTTCCGTTTGGCTTTCCCCCAATAGAGGAGGTCGAGAGCTATCTCTTCGATCCGATGGCCGCCTCGGAACTCCTTACCTCACACTTTAAGGTTCATTCACTCGACGGATTCGGTGTGTCTGACCTTCCGCGGGGAGTCTCGGCTGCAGGAGCCCTCCTTCATTATCTCACTCGCATTCTCCGGAGGAATGCCAGTCATCTCCGTTCCCTGCATGCTTACCGACAGGCGGAGCACCTTCTTCTGGATGCTCCGACGCAGACGCACCTAGAACTTGTGCAGTCCCGAGCAGGTCGTGCCATGACCCTGCTCGGAGCGCTTGACCGCACAGTGACCCCGATGGGAGCGCGCACGCTCCGCGACTGGATCCTGCGTCCGCTGGTCTCGCCGGCATCAATTTCCCACCGTCAGGATGCCATCGGCCTTTATGTGGCATCTCCCATGAAGCTTGGAGATGTCCGCGAACTGCTGCGCGGGGTCAGGGATATTGAACGTGCCGTTTCCAGACTCAGCCAAAGTTCAGGAACAGCCAGAGATCTCGCCGTACTGGCTGCCTCGCTCGCAGCGGTTCCTCTGATCAGGAATAGCCTCTCATTTAGCGACAAGGGGCTGCTCCCGGAGATCGCCGCAGCTCTTCACCCGCTTTCGGAACTGACCAGGCATCTCGAATCAGCCCTCGTCCCGGAACCTCCACCGACAATCCGCGATGGTGGGATGATCCGCCCTAGATTCGACGACTCTTTGGATGAACTTAGGAGGGCTTCCACCGAAGGGAAGGAGTGGATCGCTGCGCTTCAGGAACAAGAAATCCGGCGAACTGGGATCAAGTCGCTGAAAGTCCGCTTCAATGCTGTTTTCGGATACTTCATCGAGGTCACCACGGCAAATCTTGGGAACGTCCCCGACGATTACACCCGTAAGCAGACAACCGCTGGAGGTGAGCGCTTCATCACCCCGGAGCTCAAGGAGATGGAAGGGAAAATCCTGGGAGCCGAGGAGCGGGCCAAGGCGCTTGAGATCGAGATCTTTCACCGGTTGAGGATTGCTGTTTTGGAGCAGGTCATTCCGCTGCAGGAGACGGCGGCCTCTGCAGGATCACTTGATGCGCTCGCTTCGCTTGCCGAGACAGCTCGTCTCTACAGTTACTCCAAGCCGGCAGTCGATGATTCCACGGTGCTTCTCATTGAGGCCGGACGTCATCCGGTGCTTGAACAACGCCCGGGTGGAGAGGCATTCGTCCCCAACGACACTGATCTGGATGCCTTGGCCCATCGTATGGGCATCATCACGGGGCCGAATATGGCTGGAAAATCGACCTACCTCCGACAGGTTGGTCTTCTGACTGTCATGGCTCAGATCGGAAGCTGGATTCCGGCAACCTCGGCCCGGATCGGTGTGACCGACCGTATCTTCACGAGGGTCGGTGCCAGTGACGATCTCTCGAAGGGGCACTCCACCTTCATGGTCGAGATGAACGAGACGGCGAACATTCTCCACAATGCTAGCTCACGTAGTCTGGTCCTTCTCGATGAGATTGGCCGCGGGACAGCCACTTTCGACGGACTTTCCATAGCCTGGAGCGTCGCTGAGTACCTCCACGATATCACCTGCTCGAGAACCTTTTTTGCGACCCACTACCATGAGCTTCCCGATCTTTCGCGGACACGTGCCGGTGTAAGGAACCTAAATGTCGCTGTGCGAGAGCAGAATGACCGGATCGTCTTTCTCCGAAAGATTATTGAGGGTGCGGCCGACCGCAGCTATGGCATCCAGGTTGCGCGGCTTGCAGGACTTCCTGCCGCGGTTGTGGACAGGGCGCGTGAGATCCTGACCAATCTGGAAAAATCTGAACTCAATGCCGAGGGGCGCCCGAAACTTGCCGGGACACGTCGGAAAATTCCGGGTGCTCCCGATCCGACGACTGAACTCCCTCTCTTCGGTTGATTCCGCGAGGGGGCCCTGTGCGCTCGGGGTGACTTTGAAAATTCCATTGAGTACCCTTGGGCTCCCCTCCTCTCTGAAACAAATCTGTTATTTCCTTGCCCTTTGTTTCTCGAGTGGCGAATTTTATTGATTCTGCCGGACTAAGTCCGGCCCTTTTTGCGTAAAAAAACATGTCCAACACTATTCTTGTAGGTTCCCAATGGGGTGACGAAGGCAAAGGCAAAATTATCGATGTTCTGACGGGAGACGTCGATATTGTCGTTCGAAGCCAAGGCGGAAATAATGCCGGCCACACCATCGTGGACGGCGATAAAAAATATGTCCTCCATCTGATTCCCTCGGGAATTCTCCGGAAGGGAAAAGTCTGCGTCATCGGCAATGGAGTTGTTATTGATCCTGTGGCCCTTGTGGAGGAGATCAAGGGGCTGAAAAAACGCGGCATCAAAGTCGATAAGAACCTCCTTATCAGTGAGAATGCCCATCTGGTAATGCCTTACCACAGGGCCCTTGACGAAATTCGAGAGGCTCTCAAGGGCAAGAATAAGATCGGCACCACGAAGCGTGGGATAGGGCCCGCGTACGGTGACAAGGTAGCCCGCACGGGGCTTCGTATGGCTGACTTGATCCGTCCCGATGTGTTCAAGGAGAAGCTCGCGCGGCGGATCAAAGAGAACAATGCTCTCCTCAAAGGACTGGGCGGCAAGACGATCAATGGAACCAAGGTGCTTGCTGATTACGTCGCTGCAGCAAAGGTCTTGAAATCTTTTGTTACCAATACCGTTAGCTATCTCCACAAGGCGATGGAGGAAAAAAAAGAGATTCTCTTCGAGGGTGCGCAGGGCACTTTCCTAGATATTGATCATGGAACTTATCCCTTTGTCACCAGTTCCAACACCACTTCCGGAGGCGCCTGCACGGGATCCGGCATTGCTCCTAACAGGATCGACACGGTTATCGGTGTCGTGAAGGCCTACACAACCCGCGTCGGCGAGGGGCCTCTTCCCACCGAGGAGGATGTCCTCGGTGATATGCTGCACGGGATGGGGCGCGAGTTCGGCGCCACAACAGGGCGGGCGCGCCGATGCGGATGGTTTGATGCCGTGGCCACACGCTTTGCTACCTTGGTCAACGGGGTGGACGAACTTGCCATCACCAATCTGGATGGATTGGACGGACTCGATGAGATTCTTATATGCACTGGTTATCGAATTGATGGGAGAGGGGCGGTTCTGGATACGCCCCCCTCGGATGCGGGTGAGTTGGCCCGATGCCGTCCAGTCTATACAACAATGCCCGGTTGGCTCACTCCCACGGACAAAATCCGCAAGTACAAGGATCTTCCCGGGAAGGCCCGCCGCTACGCCGAGACACTTGCAAAGCTAAGTGGTGCGAAGCTCTTGATTGTCAGTGTCGGTCCCGGACGGGAGCAGACCATCCATCTTTAAGCAAAAGGGTGATATTATCCCCTGTTTTGGCCCTGTTTTCATAGTTTTCCCAGTGAGATCAGATTCCAATCAGCCGGTGCCGCAGAGTATTCCGAAGCACATAGCCATCATCATGGATGGCAATGGAAGGTGGGCCCGTGAGCGGGGTTGGATTCGTCTGAAGGGGCACGAGCAGGGATCCCTTGCCGTCGAGAGGGTTGCTAACGCCTGCATGGATGCGGGTGTCGAATATCTGACCCTTTACGCTTTCTCCACCGAGAACTGGAAGCGTCCCGCGCACGAGGTTGCCGGACTTATGCTGCTTCTGGAGAGGTTTCTTTCCGAAAAAGTGGCCATGATGAATGAGAACGGAGTTCGATTGGCGACTATCGGTCGAACGCATGACCTTCCCAGACCTGCGCGCAAGCGCCTTGAGCGGGCTATCGCTGAGACGTCTCACAATACCCGATTGATCCTGACCCTTGCTCTCAACTATGGGGGACGTGAGGAGATTGTCGATGCGGTCAGATCGATTGCGGCTGAAGTGCGTGTCGGCTCGATCGAACCCGAAGCAATCGAAGCGGCTACCATTTCAAGCCACCTCTACACGCGAGGTCTTCCGGATCCCGATCTTCTCATCAGGACATCGGGTGAGATGAGGATTTCAAACTTTCTGCTCTGGCAGCTCAGCTATACCGAAATCCATGTCACTCGGAAGCTTTGGCCTGATTTTGGCCCTGAGGATCTTCACGCCGCGCTCGCCGATTACGCTTCCCGGGAACGCCGTTTCGGTGAGGCCCGGGAGAATCCGGCACCAACCATCATTCCTTCATGAACACTCTATCCGTTAGTAACCAAACCGTCCTGATCGTCGACAGTGAGACCGATTTCCTCGACTGGGCACGACTCCAGCTCAAAGCCTCGGGAGTGAAGGTTATCACGGAGACCAATGCTACGAACGCCTTCAAGATTTTCTGTCTTGAGAAGCCGGATCTTGTGATCACCGAGATGCACCTCCGACCTGCGGGTGGGCTTGATCTTCTGGCCAAGATTAGGGCCGAATCCTCCAACGCCATGGTCATCATCATGAGTGCCTTCGGAACGACACAGGCCGTTATTGAGTCGATGAAGCTTGGTGCCTTTGACTTCCTGAGAAAGGAGTCCCTTCCCTTCACGATGAAAGTGGTTGTCGACAGTGCGCTCAAGGCTGCCGCCGAGCTGCGCTCTGCATCTCCGACAAAGCCAGCACTGACCGTCGAGCAATACAGGGATGATATTGTTGGCCAGTCCGAGGCCATGCAGTCCGTCTTCAAGATGGTGGGGCGGGTCGCCATGAGCGATGCCCCTGTGCTGGTGACCGGTGAGAGCGGCTCCGGCAAGGAGCTTGTCGCCCGTGCCATCCACAACTACAGCGAGAGGAGCAAGAAGAGTCTTCTGGCCATCAACTGTGCGGCAATCCCCGAGAACCTCTTGGAAAGCGAGCTCTTCGGGCATGAGAAGGGATCCTTTACCGGGGCCGCAACCCAGCGTATCGGAAGATTCGAGCAGTGCAGCGGCGGAACCCTTTTCCTTGATGAGATTGGCGAGATGCCGCTAGCCGTTCAGAGCAAGCTCCTACGGGTCCTTCAGGAAGGGGAGTTCTCGCGTGTGGGTGGCAACGCCACGATCAAGGCCAACGTGCGCATCGTTGCCGCCACGAACCGCAATCTCGAGCAGGCGATCGTTGCCAAAGAGTTCCGCGAGGATCTTTACTACCGCCTCAATGTGGTCGGGATCCACCTCCCCCCTCTCCGCGCCAGGGTTGAGGATATCCGCCTGCTGGCCGAATATTTCCTCTCCCGAATCGCCAATTCACAGCACCGCCCCCTTCTCCAACTTTCTGCTGAAACGATCAAAATCATGGAGGCTTATCCTTGGCCCGGTAATGTACGCGAACTCCAGAACACGCTCCAGCGTGCCTGTGTCTTGGCGACGAGCGATGTCCTCCTGCCGAAGGACCTGCCCCTCGGTCAAGTGAGCATCGTGCAGGAAATTCCGGAGTTGGCTGCCAGCACTTACACCGACCTGACCGTGGAGGAGGCAGCCACGGCGCTTTTCAAGGCTCTTGTCCGGGAGGGGGATGACCGGGAACTTCTTCCCTGGGTCGAGGAGGACTTCACGAGGCGTGCTATGGATTTGACCAAGCGCAACCAGGTGAAAGCCGCCAAAATGCTCGGTATCACGCGCGCTACCCTGCGCAAGCGGCTTGAGAGACTCTCAAGCATCACATCGCAAAAATGAATCGCCGGCCATGAGTCGGAGCTTGTCCAAGACGTGGCGCTGGATGGGAGGAAAGCTCTCCCCCTTCGACGGGACTATTCCGTTGGCCGACCGTGGATTCCGCTATGGGCAGCATGTTTTTGAGAGTGTTGCGATCCGTGACGGGAGGGCTTTGCTGGTCGATGAACATGTAGAGTTGCTTGATCAAGCGGCCAAGAGGCAGGGGTTGAGTTTTCCACGGGCCCTTGAGGTGGCCCTTCGTCTCTTTGCAGGCAAGGCGCACCTTGCGGATGGAATGCTTAGGCTTTATCTCACGGCGGGTCCAGGGGCTCCCGGAGAGAGAGTCAAACAGTCTCCTTGTTACCTCACTTGGGAGCCAGTCCACTTTCCCACTGCAGGTGATCTTAGGAGGGGGTACGCCCTTCATTCCGTTGAACTGACAGCTGACGGTGCGACATGGGGGGAGAAGTGCGGCAATTACGCGGCCCATCTCCATGCCCTGAAAGAGGCCAGAATGGTAGGCGCAGATGAGGCGATTGTCGTTGATAGAAAGAGGAGTGTTCTTTCCTGCGCCATGGGGAATCTTCTGGTCTGGCTGAAATCTTCGAAGAGAAACGGCGCCCCTGTGCTCTGTACTCCGCCGGCGAGTTCGGGCGCGCGCAGAGGAGCTCTCCTGACATGGGTGTGCGGTGAAACCCCCGTCGAGGAGCGCGATCTCAAGATGGTTGATTTGAGTCGGTCCCTGGCGCTTGCCGTCACCAATTCTAGGTTAGGGGTCATGCCGGTGGCTCTTCTGGATGGAAAAAAACTTCCTGATTTCAATCTTTCGTTGAGCCTTGCCCGGGAGTACCTATGTTTTGCATCAAAGTCAGGCCAAACTCTTAAGTGACAGCATGAGTTACTCAGGAGAGCATGATGATCTATTGGATGTCGCGGCGGCGGAGCCAAGCCTGAGTGGTCTACTCTTAGGTAAGTGGTCAGCGGAAGCCCCCTTTTTGCTGACTGATATTTCAGAGCAGGCTTGGCCCTTCCTGGGAGCGGTTGCTGCCCGCAAGCTGGGTGGAAGTAAAAGGGTCTGGTTTGTCTGCCGTGACGTGAGGAGCCAGGAGGAGTTTGCCTCGGAGTTGGGCTCCTGGATCCATCAGGCCATCCTCTTTCCCGATCTGGAACTTCCCGCCGCCGGCCTCGGCCTGCCTGATCCGGAGACGGCCTCCGAGAGGCTATCTGTACTTGGGAGACTTTCTCACGGCGAACTTTTAGCCCCGGTCATCACGAACTCTCAATGGGAGGACAAGGTTCCCTCCCGCAGCGATCTTACCGGGGGAACGCTGACCCTTCCCAAGGGCTGGAAGGGATCACCCGGAGCCTTGGTGATTCAGTTGGCCGATGCCGGATACGAGCGTGCCTCGCAAGTAATCAGGAGAGGAGAGTTCGCGCTTCGCGGTGGTATTCTTGATCTCTTTTCTTGGCAGCAGGCGATGCCGTGCCGTCTTGAGTTTGACGAGGAGGGCGTTGTTTCGGTCAGGGAATTTGACATCGATACGCAGACTTCGGTCGGGGAGATCGATGCATGCGAGATACAGACGGGTGATACGGAAAAGCCGAGCGTGACACTCCTCGACTACGTGCAGGCGGGCGATTTGGTGGTCGAGATCGGTTGGGAGTCACCGGAGAACGAGTGCGAGTCCCACGATATCGCCTATCCCTCGGGTATCCGCAGGATGAGGATTTCTTCGGCTCCACAGCTGGAGAATCCTTCCGACGCGGGGGATGCATTACTCTCCTTCGATCCGATACCCTTCGCCGCTTTCGGCGCAGGTGATTTTATCGTGGACGAAGCGCGTCGCGGAGAGTTTTTTCGGCAGTTGGAAGAATGGAAGGGCGAGGGATGGCATCTTGTAATCTTCAGTGCCACGGAGGGCGAAGGGGAACGCTTCAGGGAACTCGCCCAGGCTTCCTCACGTGATCTCGTTGATTCTAAGGGGCCCGAAACCCGTTTGGGTGCGATTTCGCGCGGCTTTTGTTTCCCTAGGGCCAAGCTTGCCATCCTTTCCGATGCCGAGTTGTTCGGACGTTCCGCCAGTCAGCGACTGCGCAAGCTTCATCTGCGGCGTGAACGGCAGAAGGCCTCTCGTTCCGCCATTGATTTCACGGAGTTTGCCGAGGGAGACCTCATCGTGCATGCCGAGCACGGGATCGGCCGCTTCCTCGGACTCCAGTCCCTGCCGTCCGCGGAGGGGGGCGAGGGTGAGGTGCTGGCACTCGGGTTTGCGTCGGAGGCGAGACTCTTAGTTCCGATCGATCAGGCTTGGCAGGTCTCTCGATATGTCGGGGTTGGAAAGCTCTCCCCGGATCTATCGACACTCGGTGACGAGAAGTGGAGCAAGACACGCCGGGCAGCTGAGAAATCTGTATTTCTCTACGCGGGTCGCCTCCTGAAACTACAGGCTGAGCGGGAGACCGGCCAGGGTCATGCCTTCGGGCCGGATACTCCCTGGCAGCGCGAGTTGGAGCAGAGCTTTCCGTACCGAGAGACCCCTGACCAACTGAGGGCCATCGCCGAGATCAAGCATGACATGGAGTCCCGCCTACCGATGGACCGACTGCTCTGTGGCGACGTCGGATTTGGAAAGACGGAGGTGGCCCTGAGAGCCGCCTTCAAGTGCCTGATGGGAGGTAAACAGGTTGTTTTCTTGGCCCCGACGACGGTGTTGGCTCAGCAGCATGCTCGCACGCTCCGCGAGCGGATGAGCGAGTATCCCGTGAAGATCGAACTCTTGTCCCGTTACAGGACCGCCTCCGAGCAGAAGGGGGTCGTGAAGGGACTGGCGGAAGGATCCATCGATCTCGTGGTGGGAACGCACCGGCTTCTTTCCCCAGATATCGTTTTCAAGAACCTCGGCATGGTCATCGTGGACGAAGAACAGCGCTTCGGGGTGAAGCATAAAGAGTCGCTCAAGGACCGATTCCGATTGGTCGATGTCCTGACACTTTCGGCGACACCCATCCCACGGACTCTCTACCTCTCACTTATGGGAGCGCGCGACATGTCGGTGATCGAGACCCCCCCGCCTGACAGACAACCCGTGGAGACAGTAATCTGTGCCTACGACGAACGGATCATCCGCGACGCCATCAGTCGCGAGATGGCCCGGGGTGGTCAAGTCTACATGCTTCACAACCGGATCGGAACTATCGAGAAGGTGGCCAACCGGATCACCGAACTCTGTCCCGGCGCACGCGTCATCATCGGCCACGGCCGGATGGAGGAGGGGGCGCTCGAGGGGGTGATGAAGAACTTCGTCGAGGGTGGGGCTGATGTTCTCGTTTCCACGACCATTATTGAGAGTGGTCTGGATATTCCAAACTCTAACACGATCATCATCGACCGGGCGGATCGTTTCGGTCTGGCCGATCTTTACCAACTCCGTGGACGGGTCGGTCGTGGCGCCCTGAAAGCCTACGCCTACCTGATGTTGCCGCGCGACATGATGATGGTTGGTGAGGCCCGGCGAAGGGTGCAGGCCATCCGCCAATATTCCCAACTTGGATCGGGCTTCAGGATTGCTATGCGCGACCTGGAGATCAGGGGCGCAGGAAACCTTCTGGGAACCGCGCAGAGCGGGCATATCGCGGCCGTGGGATTCGACCTCTATTGTAAAATGCTGAAGCAGGCCGTTGAACGGATGAAGAGTTTGGAGGAGGGGGGCATCTCCACCTCTGTTCCCGATCTCCAGTCGTGCCTTCTCAGACTCGATTTCGTGGCAACCTCCCGGGAGGAGTTACTTGCCTCGCCACTCGTTGTTACCGGGAAATCTTCCCGTTCCCTCCACTGCGGGGCCTTCATCCCCGCCGATTACCTGCCGGAGGCGAAACTCAGGATTGATGCACACCGTTCTCTGGCTGCCGCCGCCGGAAATCCTGAGCTTGATATTCTAGCCGCCTCTTGGAGGGATAGGTTCGGCCCTCCACCCCCGGAGGTGCTGAATCTTCTGCAGTCTGAGCGGATCCGTCGGGTGGCCTCATCCAAGGGGATCACGAAAGTCGAGACAAGGGCTGAGAAACTCATGCTGACCCGCCGGGGGGACTTTCTACTGATCGGTCACAGGTTTCCACGCTTGACGGCCTCCAAGCCCGCTTCCAAGCTTTCCGAGATTTTGCGCTTTCTGGAGGCGTTGAAACTATAGGATATCCCCCTAATCCCTGTTTCTGGACTTCCCATCATCATGATCAACTTCCGATTTCTAACCATTCTCTTTCTTTTCATCTCGGCTTCAATCTCCCTGAATGCAGCTGAAGAGGTGATCAACGGCATCGCCGCCGTGGTCAATGGTGATGTCGTCACCTTTTCGCAGGTGCGTGAACTGATGGCTGCCCAGGAGAAGTCGGCTGCCGAGATCTATCACGGTGCGGAGTTGGAAAATAAGGTCAAGGAGATGCGTCAGTTGGCGATTCAGGATCTCATCGATCGTTCCCTCATTCTCCAGGAGTTCAAGAAGAAGGAATTCACCATCCCCGCCTATATGATCGATGACACCGTGCAGAGAATCATCCGCACTGATTTCGGAGGAGATCGCGCCGCCTTTGTACGGACACTTCAAGCGCAAGGGTACACGATGGTCCGCTTCCGCGATGTGCAGAAAGACAAGATGGTCGTCCAAGCGATGCGCCAGTCCAAGGTGAGTGACAATATCATCGTCTCGCCTCTGAAGATCCGCGACTACTACAATAAGAACATCGCCGCCTACACTACTCCTGCGCAGGCGAAGCTCAGGATGATTGTCCTTCACGAGGGGCGCGCATCGGGTGACGCCCCACCCGATGCTTCACTGAGCAAGAAGGAGATGGCTCAGGAAATCCATGACAAGCTGGCCGGAGGTGCCGAGTTTGACCGCCTTGCGCAGATGTATTCGGACGATTCCACCAAGGATGCCGGAGGTGATTGGGGATGGATTGAACGCAAGACCCTCAATGACGATCTTGCAAAGGTAGCTTTCTCACTCAAGACGGGTGAGATCAGCCCGGTAATTCCTTTGGATAACGCCTACTACATTCTCATGGTCGAATCCACGAAACCTGCCGTCACTAAGCCGCTCTCCCAGGTTCAGGGTGAAATCGTGCAGAATCTGATTCAGCAGGAGAAAATCAAGGCTCAGGAACGTTGGCTGAAAACCCTGAGGGATCAGGCGTATATCAAGATTCTCTGACTGGAGCAGTCCTTCATGTCTTCCCCGACACCAGTTATTAGGAGAATCATCGGCCTTGTTGCAGGTGATCCAGCGGGAGTAGGTCCCGAGTTGCTTGCCTATGCACTATCTCAACCTCCCGAGGGCATCGATTTCAGGGTGATTGGCGACCCAACCCCTCGTCACCCTGGGCAACCCGACCGGAGAGGTTCCGTGTCCGCCATCAATGCGCTCGAAGAGTCCGCCGAGCTTGCACTCTCGGGGGAAATCGATGGCGTTGTGACGGGCCCCGTGAGTAAGAAGGGACTCCATGCGGCAGGATTCCCGTTTCCCGGACAGACGGAGTTCTTCGCAGCCCGGGCGGATGTTAAAAATTTTTCCATGCTCCTTACCGGTGGCCCCCTGACTGTCTCCCTCGTCACGGCTCACGTGCCCTTAAGGGAGGTTGCCGGAAAACTTACGACGGAAGAGATTGTAAGGGTGGGGGGATTACTCTCGGATCATCTCCTGCGGCGCAGAATCCCAGCACCCCGGATTGCCGTTGCCGGGCTCAATCCCCATGCCGGGGAACAGGGTGATCTCGGCAACGAGGAAGAGGAGATCATCTCCCCGGCACTTCCCTTGCTGGCGGCTGCGAATCCCAAGAGTTTTTTCGCGGGGCCTTTTAGCCCTGACACGATTTTTTGGCGTGCCGCGGAGGGGGAGTTTGATGCCGTGCTCTGCATGTACCACGACCAAGGCCTTATCCCTCTCAAGCTCATCGCCTTCCACGAGGGGGTGAATGTCACGCTGGGCCTTCCCTTTGTAAGAACCAGCCCGGATCATGGGACGGCTTACGAATTGGCTGGGAGTGGGCGGGTTCGCCCTGACAGCTTCCTTTCAGCTGTACGACTAGCTGCTGAATTGGTCCGATCAAAGGCGTGAAAGACGTCCTGTAGTCGGAAAAAAGTTATCGGGATTGCAGAAAATCATGAATTTAAGAAGAAGACTGCCGGGCTCTTTCCATTCCGATCCAGCCTTTTTGTTTTCCTGATTTAAAAAATTTCGGCAACTTTCAGATTCTTCTCCGTTTTTGATTGATCGAACTGGCCTGTCCGTTTGCTCTTTGAGTGTGGAACAGTCAACCCAATCATCTTCACCGATCAGCGAACTCATTGCCGTCCGTCGGCAGAAACTTCAGGCCCTGCGTGACCATGGCATTGATCCATTTGGATCCGCCTTTGAGAACAGTGGCACAGTTGGCGACGTCAGGGATTCCTTCGCCGAGGGGAAAGCTGTCTCGTTGGCCGGACGCATCACCGCTTACCGCGACATGGGCAAGAGCCGCTTCCTCGATCTCTTCGACATCGGGGGACGGATGCAGGTCTATCTGAACACAAAGGAACTCGATGCGGACTCGCTTGCGGTGGCCGCTCAGCTGGATATCGGTGATTTCGCGGGGGTCGAGGGTGAGTGCTTCACGACCCGCACCGGCGAGGCAAGTATCCGGGCCACCCGATTAGTCATCCTGTCCAAGTCCCTCCGCCCTCTTCCTGACAAGTACCATGGCGTTCAGGATGCGGAGACCCGCTACCGTCAACGTTATCTCGACCTGATCTCCAACGCCTCCTCGCGTGAGGTCTTCCTCCAGCGCTCGGCGATCGTGCGTGAGATCCGGAAGTTTTTGGACGAGCGCGGATTCCTCGAGGTTGAGACCCCGATGATGCAGGCTGTCCCGGGAGGAGCTGCGGCCGAGCCCTTCAAGACCCATCATAATGCTTTGGGGATGGATTTTTTCCTGAGGATCGCTCCCGAGCTCTATCTCAAGAGACTCCTGGTCGCCGGGTTCCCGAAGGTGTTCGAGCTCAATAGGAGCTTCCGCAACGAGGGAATCTCTCGCCGTCACAATCCCGAGTTCACCATGCTCGAAGCCTACTGGGCCTACGCCGATTTCAAGCTAATGTCTGTGATGGTGGAGGAGTTGATCTGCCATCTTGCCGTCATGCTCGGCAACCAAGATCACCAGGTCCACCACAGGGATAGCGAGGGGAACATTACCCGCACGCTCAATCTCTCACGCCCCTGGAAGCGAGCCTCCTACCGGGACCTCATCGAGGAGGCCGTTCCTGGATGGTTTACGCTCGATACCGAGGGGAAGAGGCAGCGTTGTGCCGAACTCAAGCTCGACATCACCCATTGCCCCGCGGACTTCGAGATGACCCAGCATGTCTTCGAGAAACTTGTGGAGGAGAAGACCATCGATCCCTGCTTTGTCACCCATGTGCCCAAGGAGCTTGTGCCCCTGGCCCGTTTGAATGACGCAGATCCATCGACCGTCGATGTCTACGAATTGATCATCAACGGGCAGGAGATCTCCCCAGGTTACTCGGAACTGAATGACCCCGATCTTCAGCGTGAGCGACTCGAGCAGCAGGCTGGCGAGGAGCAGCAGAAGATCGACACCGAGTTCCTTGATGCCCTCGAGTATGGCATGCCCCCGGCAGGTGGCATCGGGATCGGAATCGATCGGTTGGTCATGCTCCTTACAGGGGCGGAGTCGATCCGTGAAGTGATTCTCTTTCCTCATCTCAAGAGCCGCTCTTAAGCGGCGGATCCTTGAATGCAGGGGTTAGGTTTGAGATATCTACAATCGGAGATCGGATACCCTCTTTTCCGGCCTCTGTGAGATGCATGCTGATCTCAGAACTCTTGTGAAAACCTCCGAGACTTCTCCTCAGTCGTCCGACTCCCACTATGCAGGTTTGTTTGGCCTCCTTCCCGTTCCCTATTCGCAAGGAGTCTTCAACTTTCACTGGTTCAACTTTTACAATTCCCTCTGCTTCCAGATCATCGGGGGCGCCCCGATCGTCTTGCTTGCGAAGGACTTGGGGGCAAGTTCCCTTATCCTGGGCATCATTGCGGCCTTCCTCCCGCTGATGACCATCCTTCAGTTGCCGGCGGCACATCACTTGGGCAAGTACAGTTACCGCTCATTCACCCTGATGGGATGGACGATGCGAACCCTCTTCATCGCCACTTCTGCGGTGATACCGCTCCTATTTTTTCTTTCAAGGGATTGGAGGCTTGCCCTTCTCGTGGGTAGCCTCTTTTTCTTCTATCTTTTAAGAGGGATCTCCTCGGCGGCTTTCCTGCCATGGGTGACCAGCATGGTGGGTGGTGAAATGAGAGGGCGTTTCATATCGATTGATCACTCCTTCACATATGGGGGTGCGTTCTTAACCATGCTCCTTTCCTCGCTCCTGATGAGCGGTCATGTCGTTCCTTGGAGATACTCCCTCGTCCTCTGCTTCTCTCTGCTGGGTGCCCTCATCAGCATTTACTACATGCGACGCATTCCCGATCGGGAGCATCACGAGGAGAAGTCGGCTTCCGCCGAACCGGTCTCCCTACGAACCATTTTCTCCCAGAAGCCTTTACGGAATTCCATCATCTTCAGCCTCCTTTTCGGGACGGTGGGTGGGGGATTGGGTGTTTTTCCTGTGGAATACCTGAGGATCCAGGCTCAATTCTCTCCCTCCGCGATATATGCTCTCACTTCGGGGACATTCCTTGCACCCCTCTTGATCCTACAGATGCTCGGCCATCGTATTGACCGATTTGGCAGCCTTCCGACGATTCGCGGTTCGATCATTCTTTTTACCCTTGTCCTGGCAGTCTGGTTTGCTATGGCGGCAGAAGTGATTACCCCTTCCTGGCAGCTGGTTCTCCTCCTAAACGTGGTAGGCGGCATGGCGGTGGCTGCTTTCAATATGGCCTCCCTTCATCTCGGGATGTCCGTGGTCCCTGAATATGGGAAGAACCATTACTTTGCCGTGACCACCGTGATCACCGGTTTGGGGCTTGGCATCGTCCCCGTGCTCTGGGGTTGGCTTCTCGATACACTAGGCAACCTGGACCATGTCGCCGGCCCGTTCCATTTCACGAGACATAGCGTCTACTTCCTTGGAATCACGCTCCTCTGTGCCTCCTGCCTTCTTGCAAGTCGGATCCTGATCGATCCTCGTGAGCACAAGAGTGAGAGTTGAAGTTCAAGATAGGAATACCTTCCTACGGATTCAGGACTCCCTGACGAAATAGCCTGATCCCTATTTTTAAAATTTTCTTTTGGCGCCGTCATGCCACCTTACGGAATGCAACTCCCGGCCCCGCTCTTCCTCGCGGCACGATATCTCAAGCCGAAGCGTACCTTCCTTGCCGTCATTACGCTCATTTCCGTTATCGGAGTGACCCTCGGTATCACGGTGCTCATTCTGGTTATGTCGGTCATGACCGGCTTCGAGCGAGAGCTTCAGCGTAAGGTGATCGGTTTCGACGCCCATCTGCTTGTCAGTAACAACGGCCTTATGGATGGGTGGAAAGATGTTGCCGAGAAGGCCGCGACAGTCCCGGGTATTGTGGCCTCCGCCCCCTTCGTGCAGGGACCGATCATCGTGGAATTCAATCACCAGAGGCTCGCCCCGAAGATCCGTGGCATCGAGCCAGAACTTGAGCAGAAAGTGAGTGATCTCTCCAAGTTCATTGTCTCGGGGAAGCTCGACCTCTCCGGAGATACGGCCGTTCTTGGTTCCGAGCTTGCGGGGACCCTCGGCGTTCATGTTGGAGATATCATCACGATCTACTCCCCGGGTAATCTCGGTCAGGTTCTCGAGCAGCTTGACAGACTGAAATCGAAGTCCGGGAAATCTTCCCAATCCTCCAAGGAAAATGACATCGAGTCCCTGCGCCAACTCGTCCTGCCGACACAGTTGACGGTGGCCGGGATCTTCGAGAGTGGCCGTTATCTCTACGACAGTGAGTTTCTGCTCGTTCCCCTCCACATCGGTCAGGAGCTTTACGGCCTCGGGGGATCCGTTCACGGATTAGCCGTCAGGACGACAGACCCCAATCGGGCTGCTGAGTTGAGGGAGGATCTCAGGAAGGTGCTCCCAGGGGACCTCTCCTGCGTGACATGGATGGATATGAACAAGCAACTCTTCGACGCGATCGCCATGGAGCGCCACGTAATGTTCTTTCTACTGATGTTCATCATTCTAGTGGCCGCCTTCGGTATCATGAACACCCTCATCACCATCACCGTCCAGAAGACCCGCGAAATCGGCGTGCTGAAGGCTCTCGGTGCCCGCACTTGGCAGATCGTCTCCGTCTTTCTGGTGCAGGGGATGGTTGTCGGCATCATTGGCGTGGCTAGCGGACTGGTGCTCGGCATGAGTCTGATCCGATGGCGCAACGAGGTCAGCCATTGGTTGGCCTCCACGCTCGGGGTCGAGATTTTTCCCCGGAGCGTCTATCAGTTCAACGAGATCCCTGCCGAAGTCGTTCCTACCGACGTCGCTCTGATCTGTGCGAGCGCTTTCGTGATCTGCTCGCTCGCCGCGCTCATTCCCGCCTGGATCGCTTCACGGCTTGATCCGGTGAAGGCTCTCCGATGCGAGTAGGGTAGGAGTTGGGGGCGACTAAGACTCAGTTCAGGAAGCTCATTCTGACACCATCAATGAGCAGGAGTAGGCCGTAGAGGAGCCCGGACCAGCATCCTGCCTTCCAGCGCCAAGGTGCCGCGCAGAACCAGGCAATGGCATCGCGCTGGAGATAGGGCATTCCGACCAGAAAGAGTCCTGCCAGAGCCCAGGCATAGGCAAGCAGGACCAACGCCAACTTCAGCAGGCCGGTCTGGAGAAAGGTCGTTTCGAGGACCGGATGTGCAGCCAGTAGGAGCAGGAAGCCGATTGAGCGTGAGGCCAGGAAGTCAGGCACGAATTTCCAGAGCAAGACGCTACTTGCCACGACTCCCAGGAGGATGAGGTTCCTCATCGGTGAGAACTCCCCGAGATCTGTGGTGGCCGCGATCAGGAGTGTCCAGAGTGCTGCGACTGCAAGGAGAGCCGTCCCCCAGAAGCGGGAGCGAGGGAGATTGCGGGCCCAAGCCATCGCCGGTTCTGGCGCAAGTAGGCCGAGGAGATGGGTGCCGGTAAGGAGGAACCCTATCAGAACAGCGACGAGTGGAAGATTTGGGGTAGTGAGTGAGAGGGAGTCCATGTCAGGAAATGATGCAGAGAGGAATATGTGATCAGGAAATGAGGAAATTCCCTAGGAAGGATTTTTTGAACCTCTGGAGGATCAGGTGCGGTTATTTACGTCTCCTAAGCCACTTAGCCTTTAAGACTTGCAGGCACGAGTAATCCAGACCTCGGCCAAGAGTGCATTCATGGCTGCTGCTACTTCGGCCTCCTTTTTACTATTTCCTTCACCCTCTCCGAGGTCGAGTCCCTCCCAAAGAACACGGCAGCGGAAGTGCTTTAGATGTTCGGGCCCGCTCTCCGAGAGAACCTCGTAGGAGGGAGCGCTAGGGGCGAGTGCCTGAAGGAGTTCCTGAAGTTTTCCCTTGGGATTGATCTCACCGGGTTCCTCGTCGACCTGTTTGAAGTGATCTGCCGCGGATCTCAGGATGAAGGTCTTTGCGGCGGTTAATCCTCCATCCATGTAGATCCCTCCGACCAGTGCCTCGAAGGCATCTGCCAGCGTGGAGGCTCGCTCCCTCCCACCACTCGCATCCTCCCCACGCCCCATCATCAGATGTTCCCCGAGCCTCAGGACCTCGGCATGCTCCTTGAGTGCAGTGCGCGAGACGAGTCGGGTCCGGATCTTCGTGAGTTGACCCTCGCTGAAGTCGGGAAACTTACGGAAGAGCTCCTCCGTGATGACAAGTTGGAGGACGGCATCACCCAGGAACTCGAGCCTCTGGTTATCAAACGGGTAGTCCTTCCGTTCCAGGGAGATGCTGGCATGGGTCAGGGCCTCCGCCAGCAGGAGGGAGTTGCGAAACTTGTAACCGATCCGCTCCTCGAGCGGGTTCATCAGATGCTCGGCGGCCAATTTCTTTTTATCCATGCGCTCTTTCGGTAATGCGTGAGAAGGATATGTCAGCTGGTGAAAAGGGCAACAAGAACGATCCCGCAAGAGACCATTCAGTTAATCCCGATTGTCTGGTTAGACGCTAATAGCGGGCACCGTAACCCCGATAGGCGGCATTGCCACCACCCCAGACTGCACGACCGCGCCAGTAGCCATGAGAGTATCCTCCGTAATAGCGTCCCCCGTAGAAAGCGCATCCCGAGCGGTAAGGCCAAAAACGATTGCCATACCAGTAACCGTTACCCCAACCGCCGTAGAACGAGGGGGCGATCAGAACCGGGGCTGGCGCATAGACATAGGGATAGGCGGGTGCGATCACGCCACCCGGTGCCACCTGCGTGGCTAGGACAGGTTGAGCATAGGTTTGTCCGGCGCCGCTGCCGGGTGGAATCGCACCTTGGGGCACACCGCCATTGTAGGGATAACCGGGAGCAACACACCCCTGAAGAGCAAGGAGGAGCACCATGACAAGGAGGGCTCCCATAAATGAGACTCTCTTGATGTTGAATGGAGTAACAAGCAAAGTGGTCAAATGTCGGGAGATGATCAAACCAACCTCCCCGAATTATCTCCACCATGCAAATTTCATTTTGCAGTCTTGAACTCTTGAGGTTACAACTTTCGACCCTGCTTTTTAAGCGGCGATTGGATCGGTAGCTCAATGGTAGAGCAGTTGACTCTTAATCAATTGGTTGAAGGTTCGAGTCCTTCCCGGTCCACCAGTATTTATTGGGCTCAAATCGGCATTTTCCCTTTTTAGAAAAGGGAGCGCACTGGACTTCTGTGCTGGTGCATTTCCTTATTAGGGGTGCTTTTGTGGATTGGGCTATGACGCATTGGCTCTCGTGAATGTCTATCGTCGCAATAACAAATCAGTAGCAAGAAGGAACTGATTATACTGCGAAGCAGCCCCTTAGGGGTAAGTGGCTCGGTAGAGCCCGAAATCAAATGCGTAGCAACTCCCGGGTCTTCAAAGGTTGCGTAATCAGACATAGCTTTTCAAAGAGCATCCATCTCCTGAAAAGAGGTGGGTTTCCTCTGGTTATTTACGCATCCGGTGACAACGATATCACTTCAAACCGATGCAATCTGCATAAGCCACGCACAAGCTCTACCAAAAGCCCCCATGAAACGAACCACCAAAAAAACGGCAGTACGAGACAGATACTTAGTGATCGGAACCCATGGCCCAGGATTCACGACACAGGAGGAGGAACTCGCAGTGCTCCAAGACGGCATCATTCCTTCCTTCAACGCACTCCATCAACTGGAAGAAAAGGGCATCATCCTTGCCGGAGGGCTTCCACTGGGTGAAAGGACGCTGGTTTTCATCATGGAGGCCTCAAGCAATGAACAAGCGGACCGAATCCTGCGCGAGTTGCCCTGCTGGGGCGTCTTTGACTGGGAGGTGAGGCCGATCCTGAGCTTTGGAAAACGATCCAAAGAGGAGCAATCCATTGTTTCCAAGCTCAAGAAGAGAATAAAGTATAACACGCCCATAACCACGCGGGAAAAAGACTGCTCCCGCGATTCTCAATCCTTTTAATAATTACCCATCTCCTCCCAATTAATCGGCGGGGATGGGTTTTTCTTTTGTCGGAATCTTCCAGCTAAGAGGGTAGATTTCGAAATCTATGCAATCCCCCTTCCTCTGCGTACTCCTCCTGTCGGCACTATCTGTGGTTCCCGGTAAGGGAGCTAATTCGAATTCCCTCCCTCCGATCGCTCCACTCCAGGCGCCCGCTCCCTTGGGCCAGACCTCAGTGACAGCAGGGGTGACCCCGACCACCGAACCGGATGGCACTAAATACTCTGACGGCACTGTGAAGAATGGCGTGACGGGAGCCCAACGGCTTGCCGAGTGCCAGAAGCGGGTCGATGATTTCAAGGACAAACCATGCGACCTGATTTTCATCGGTGATTCCATCACACGGCTCTGGCTTGATCCGAAACGAGGAGCCCTCCCGATCTGGACCAAAAATTATGCGCCCCGCCATGCACTCGACTTCGGAATCGGCGGGGACAGCATCCAGAATGTCTTGTGGCGTCTCGATAACATGGGAGTTGGAAGCCTGAAGCCGAAGGTGGCTGTCATCATGATCGGAACGAATAATAGGAAGAACTCCCCTCAGGAGATCGCGACTGGTGTCAAAGCGGTGATCACGAAAACCCAGGGTGTCTTCCCCGGAATCAAGATTATCTTGGTCAGCATCATGCCGAGCAACAGGGTGAGCGCGGGCAAAGAGGGCCTGCTTCTCAACGAAAAGATGATGGCTGCCGATGCACTTATCAAGGAGTACGCTGATGGCCAATCGGTTTACTGGATTGATCTGGTTCCCTTGATGCCGCAGGTCATGGTGACGTCTCCTGAAGGCAAGGTTGATGTCAGCTTCAAGGGGTTGGGCTCCGATAGGCTCCATCCCGATGCGACAGGATACCAGATCTGGTCGGAAGCCATGGAGCTGACCCTCTCGAAGCTGCTTCCGGCAAACTAAGAAGTTCCAATCGGCAACTTAGTTGCTGACCTGGGCTTGCTACCCGGAGCGATGGGTCAGGTGTTCTTGGGAGGCTTGTTCGGAGAAGGTTTGACCTGTTCAAGGATCAAGGCAGCAAGGGCTGGACTGATCCCCGAGGTCTCAGCCAAATCATCCACGGAGGTCTTCCTGATGCGGGCAATGCTCCCGAACTTCGCAAGCAACGCCTTTTTGCGCGCTTCACTGACACCAGGGATATCATCGAGAGCGCTCTCGGTAATCCGTCGTCGCAGGAGCAACTCGTTGTAGCCATTGGCCACTCGGTGAGCCTCGTCTCGGATACGCTGGAGCAACCTGAGGGCACCGGAGTCCTTGTCCAAGCGCACGGGATTACTCTCACCCGGTCGGTAGATCTCTTCGAACTCCTTGGCGAGTCCGATGACCTTCTGGTCATGGATTCCAAGTGCCTGAAGCTCCCGGCAAGCCATGCCGAGCTGTCCCTTGCCTCCATCCACGATGATCAGGTCGGGCAGGGGGCTCTCACCACCAGAGGAGCGGGTGCGGCGTTCAAGAGCCTCGGCGGGTAGTTCCTGGGTATCTGCCAACTCACGGTCATTCTTGGCAGCTTCGCTCAGGATGCGCTTGTAGCGGCGACGGATGACCTCCGCCATGCTGGCATAGTCGTTCTGGCCCTTGGTCGTGGTGATGCGGTAGCGTCGATAACTCTCACGATCCGGAACGCCATCCCTGAAGCGAACCATGGACGCGACGATATGGTTGTCGGAGATGTTGGAGATGTCGAAGCACTCCATTGTCCGGGGTGATCGGGCAAGTCCGAGGGCCTGTCGTAACTCGAGCACATCGGCCTTGGGGTCGATGCTGTTGGGGAGTGACTTGCGCGTGAATCGTCGGGTCGGTTTGCTGGTCTCGCGCAAGTCCTTGAGTAGGTTGCGCAGATTGGCGGCCTTTTCAAAATCGAGCTTCTCGGCTGCCTTCTCCATTTCCGCCTCGAGTGAGGCCATCATCTCCTTCGATTTCCCCTCCAGAACCTCGCAGGCCTGTTCCACCCGGATCTTGTACTCCTCCCTCGTGATCTTGGCCACGCAGGGGGCGGAGCAGTTCTTGATCACGTGGTCGAGGCAGTGCTTGAAATCCCGTTCGGTTGGCTCAAGCGGGCGGCAGGATCGGAGGCCGAACTGCTTCCGGATAGCCTGCAGGGATGTCCTGAGCGCGCCGGCATTTGCAAAGGGGCCGAAGTAGCGTGCTCCATCCTCTTTCCTGAAGCGGGCGAGTTCGAAACGGGGGATAGCATCGCCCATCTGCACACGCACCATGAGGAAGCGTTTGTCGTCCCGGAAGCTGATGTTGTACTTCGGCCTCCACTCCTTAATGAGGCGACCCTCGTAGAGGACGGCCTCGGCATCACTCTTGACCAAGTGCCACTCGTAGTCGGCAGCACTATCGATCAGGGCCCGTGTCTTGATGTCGACCCGGTTGCGTCGCGAGGGGGTGAAGTAATTGGCGAGACGGCGCCGCAGGTCACGGGCCTTGCCGACATAGATGATCTTTGCAAAGCGATCCCGGATGACGTAGACGCCGGGTCGGTGCGGGACCTCGCCCAGCTTTTTCTGCAGGGTAATGGCCTGGGGGTTGGCGGTATTGGCGACTGGACCGTTCATGGGACGTCCAAGGATCATAACGACTGAAGGCGGCTCCCGCCACGGTCTAATCACGGAACCAGCTCGTATCCTGGTTCAGGTTGCCCCAACCTTGACCTGTCGGGGAGGTTGCGGTTCTCTTGAGGATTATCTTACCTCTATGATTTCAATCACTATACCGATCTACAACGAGCACGGTGCGATCGAGGCTCTTTTCGCCAAGATCAAGGAGGTGATGGATCGTCTCGGTCGGCGCTACGAGGTCATCTTCGTGAATGATGGGAGCACAGATGGAAGCTCGGTGCTCCTGAATGCAATCGCCTCGCAGAACCCCGAGGCCAAGGTGATTCATTTCCGCAGGAATTTCGGCCAGACGGCGGCAATGATGGCGGGATTCGACCATGCCTTGGGAGAGGTGATCATCCCGATGGATGGGGATTATCAGAATGATCCTGAGGATATCCCTAAGATGCTGGCCAAGCTTGAAGAGGGGTATGATGTCTGCTCCGGATGGCGCCGCGACCGTCAGGACAATGCACTCCAGCGTAATTTTCCAAGTATGATGGCCAACAAGCTCATCTCCTGGATCTCAGGCGTGAAGCTTCATGATTTCGGATGCTCTCTGAAGGCCTACCGCCGTGAGGTGGTCGAGGGGGTCCGCCTTTACGGAGAGATGCACCGCTTCCTACCGATCTACACACGCTGGCACGGCGCCAGGATCACGGAAATCCCCGTCAACCACTTCCCCCGACGGACGGGCCACTCCAAGTACGGTCTGGAGCGGGTGCTGAAGGTTATCCTCGATCTCATGGTGGTGAAGTTCCTCGACCGCCACCAACAGAAGCCGATGTATGTGTTCGGCATGTGCGGGGTGCTGAGTCTCTTTGCGGCGCTTATTTTCGGGATCTGGGCGATTGGCCTGCTCCTCTTCGCACACAAGCCGCTGATCACCACCCCGGTGCCCTCGTTCTGCCTCCTTTCCTTCATGACCGGGGTGCTCTGCATCCTGATGGGACTGCTTGCCGAGATGATCACACGCACTTTCTTCGAGTCCCAGGGCAAGTCAATCTACATGGTCAAGGAGATGAGGAATCTGGAGGACCGGAGTAACCCTCGGAACTGATGTGCGGGATCGCGGGATTCGTTGCACCCCGTGGAGAGGCGGGGAGAGATGTCTTGGAGCGAATGACCCGTTCACTGGCCCACCGCGGGCCTGATGCAGAGGGATATTTTCTCGATCCAGAACGGGGAGTGCATCTCGGGCATCGCCGTCTTTCCATTGTCGATCTCTCCGGTGGAGCACAACCGATGGCGACCACCGATCAGGCTCTGGTGATCGTCTTCAATGGGGAGATCTATAACCATTCTGAATTGAAGGCTGAACTTCAGTCCAAGGGTTGTCGGTTCCAGACGGATCACTCCGATACGGAGGTTCTTCTGGAGGGGTATCGCGAGTGGGGTGAGGGGATACTGGAGCGGTTGAACGGCATGTTTGCTTTCGCTATTTACGACAAGGTTCATGGGAAGCTCTTCATTGCCCGCGACCGGTTCGGGAAAAAACCGCTCTACTGGTTCCAGCTCGACGGAGTATTCGCCTTTGCCTCCGAGTTAACAGCCCTGATGCGGCACCCAGTTTCCCCGAGGAGCGAGTCACCCATCGCCCTGAAGAAATATTTCGCCTACGGCTACATACCGGCACCCCACTCCGTGATCGATGGGATCCAGAAGCTGCCGAGCGGATGGTTTGGAACGCTGGATCTTGCCAACAGTCGGTGGAGCATGAGGAAGTGGTGGGAGTTTCGCTTGGAGCCCGAGTCCTCAGCGACTCAGGTGACACCTGACCAATGCAATCGCTGGGCAGGCGAGTTGCTCGAGGTCCTGGATCGTGCGGTCAAGCGTCGCCTGATGTCGGATGTTCCGCTCGGCGTCTTCCTGAGCGGAGGGATCGATTCCTCTGCTGTGGCGGCTCTGGCCGCGCGCCATCTTCCTGCAGGACGTCTACGAACTTTCAGCGTGGGATTCACCGATCCCAGCTTTGACGAGCTTCCCTATGCCCGCGAGGCTGCGGCCTTCATCGGATCTGTGCATCAAACCGAGGTGCTTGATCTCTCACGCGCCCGTGAGCTGATACCGGGGCTCTTGGCCAGACTGGATGAGCCGATGGGAGACGGGTCACTGCTGCCGACATGGCTCCTGTGCGGATTCACCCGCAGGCATGTCACCGTGGCGCTCGGTGGGGATGGAGGTGACGAGCTCTTTGCCGGTTATGATCCCTTCAAGGCACTGCGTACCGCTGATGTCTACGCAAGCATGGTTCCGCGGGCCATCCATCCTGCGCTTCTGCTACTGGCTTCGCGGCTTCCAGTCTCGCACGCCAACATCAGCCTCGACTTCAAGATCAAGCGGATGCTCCGAGGGCTCTCCTATGGGGAAAAGATCCGCCTGCCGATCTGGATGGGACCGCTGGAGCCGAAGCAGATCGATGACTATTTCGGAGTCCACACAGCGCCCGAGGAACTCTACAGCGAGGCCATCGAGGCATGGGATTCGGCAGGAGAGCATGCCTCACCGGTGGATCGTGCTTTACAGTTCTTTACCCGTCTCTACCTGCAGGATGACATCCTGGCCAAGGTGGACCGCGCCAGCATGATCCACGGACTCGAGGTGAGGTCTCCCTTTCTCGATCTCGAGGTGATCAATTTTGCCCGAAAGCTTCCCCACACGGTCAAGCTCCGCGGCGGGACAACCAAGTGGATCCTGAAGAAGGCGCTGGAGCCAATTCTTCCGGCCTCGATCCTCTATCGGAAAAAGAAAGGATTCGGCACACCCCTCGGGCAGTGGTTTCGTGACAGGGCGCTCGCACCGGAAATCCCCGTGGGGGGCTCCGGTGGTTTTGTCGAAAGAGCCGTGCATTCCCATCAGACGGGTCGGGGGGACGAGCGTCTCTTCCTCTGGTGCCAGCATGTCCTAGGAGAGTGGCGTAAAAGCAATACTGGCCGATGAAAATCCTGATTCTCAACTACGAGCATCCACCGATCGGGGGGGGCGGGGGTAGATTGGCTGCCAAGGTAGGTGCTGGTCTTGTTGCCCGAGGTCATCAGGTCCGCGTGCTGACCAGTGGGATGCCCCACCTTCCCGTGGAATCCGTAGAGCATGGAATGGAGATTCGTCGACTGAGGGCCTTTCGTCAGCGTGAGGATACCTGCAGTGTGCCGGAGATGGTGTTCTGGGTTGCTCGGGCGATCCCCGCTGCCGTTGCTGAAGTGCGCCGATGGAAGCCCGATGTGATTCATGCCCACTTCGCCGTTCCGACCGGGGCCGTTGCATGGGTCGTCAGCAAGTTGACAGGAATCCCCTATGTGCTGACAGCCCATCTCGGTGATGTTCCGGGAGGGGTTCCTGAGCAAACGGGGAATCTTTTTCGCTGGATTAAGCCCTTCACGGTGCCGATCTGGAAAGGGGCGGCCGCTACCACGGCCGTGAGTAGTTTCGTGGCCGGCCTCGCAAAGAAGGCTTACGAGATAGCTCCGCAGGTGATCCTGAACGGGATGGAACTCCCCGTGCCGTCTCCTGTGGAGAGGCATGAACCTCCCCGACTCCTCATGGTGGGACGGATGAGTGTGCAGAAGAACCCCCTCCTGACGGTTCGTGCTTTGGGACTGCTGAAGGATCTACCTTGGCGGTGCACGATTATCGGAGACGGCCCTCTCCTTCATGAGGCCAAGGCGGAGGCTGTCCGACTTGGCCTTGAAGACCATCTGGATTTCCGGGGATGGGCATCCGCCGCAGAGGTCAGCGAGGCGATGAGGGAATCCGACATCCTACTGATTCCATCACTCTCCGAGGGGCTGCCCATGGTGGGGGTGGAGGCCTTAGCCCACGGATTGGCTATTGTCGGAAGCCGGATCGGCGGCCTTGCCGATGTGGCTTATGATGTCGGGGAAGATGCCAATGCACGGCTCTTCGAACTGAGTCAGGGAGCGGAGGGGTTTGCCGCTGCCTTAAAACCTCTTCTACTTGACTCGGTTGAGTTGATGAATGCCTGTGCCGCCTCGCTGGTAATGGCTGACCGATTCGATCTAAAGCATTCCCTCGACCAGTACGAGAGGCTTCTGGTCAGCGAGGCGCGCTGAGACGTTGAAGCGGGCTGTGGCCCTGATCCTGTTTAAGGGCATAAATTTCCACTTCATCGTCCGAGGCAATAAGGGTGCAACGCTCCTTGATGTAGGCGTAAGTTTTGGAAGCCCAGTTTGGGAATCTGGATGATTCGGTGTCGTTCACTTTGCCGGTACCGATGACGATCACAGCCGGATGGTGAAGTTCGAAGTTTGCCTTGGCCTTCTCAAAGAATCGCTCCGGGGCAATGGCGTTGTCAGCATAGAGATTGTACTCGTAGGAGGGGCGGTCAGTCATGAAGTTGACCATCGGGAAGTAGGGGTAGCAGATGACATAATCGCCCGGCTTGGAGTGGTTAAGGATTGTATCGCGTAGCATGGTATCGCGTGCGATTTCCTGGGGATTGAGCTTTACGTGCACCCCATTGGAAGCCGTGAATTCAAGATGGCGCCTTCGTGATGACGCGATGCTTCCGGATCCATCAGTCTGCCACCCCTTGATGGCATAGAGTCCAAGATCGAGTGCCGCCGGAATCATGATTAGAACAAGCAGGAGGCGTTTCCATGTCGTGGAGTCCCGCCAAGTTGAGACTGCAAGGCATAGACCGATAACCAGCGTTACCATGAAGGGGACCATGAACTCGGCTAAATGCACCATGTCGGGTCGCCATAAGAAGTACTGCGGAAAAAGCACGAGCGCGCTACCAGTCGAGACCAAGAGCAGGCCCCCGCTTTTCCAGGGATTAAGATTCCGTGAAATCAAAGAACTCAGAATCAACAAAAGTCCCCAGCCGATGAAGAGCAGAGCAACGGGAATCGGCAGGTAAATTAATAGGGCAAAGAGGCGATCCTTGAATTTTGGCGCGACGAGGATATCCCGCAGTGGGGGGCGCTTCAGGCTGGTGTCGCTATAGGAGGCGGAGGCTGAAGGGGAGGAGGCCTTGGCTTGGGAGGGGGATGCAACCGGCATAGCGGAGGTAGTGGCTTCCTCAGCGGGTACCGTTCTCTTGATGACCTCGGTTTTTATGAGATTCGTTGCCAGTTGGTTGGCGCCGATCCTGATCATCGAGGTCCAGCCAAAATATTGCTCAACCAAATGGCGATCAAAGCCGCGCTTGACTGCATCTTGATAAAAGGGTCCCTGAACTGCGGAAAACAAGAGCCCGAAGAGAACTATAGCCCCCGCAACATTCCCTAAACGGTTAATGAAACCACGCTCCGGTTTCAGAAGATAGAGAATCGCCGTGAGCAGAAAGAGAATGGTCTGAAAGAAACCGAGATCAATCCTGATAAGCCAAGCGAGGGAGATGGAGGATCCGGCAGCGATCATCCAGAGCAGTTGGTACAGTCCCCTTGATGACGGGATAAGAAAGACCCCTAGTATGGTGAGCATCCCCAATAAGCCCACGAGCCCCATATAATTACGACCGATGGCTCCCGGCATGAGAATGACCAGCAATCCCGTGGCAATGGCGAGAAGACTTTTCCGCGTCACCAATAGGATCGTGAAGTAAGCCATCAGACCTGAGAGGATCCCGAGAATGAAAAAGTAGGCCCTCAGGATGAGGTAGTTTGGCCCAAGTATCTTAAAAAGCCACGCTATGGGATAAAACCAGCCGAGATTATATCCCAGAAATGTATCCACAATCGGAAGTGCTCCGGCATTCAGGCGTTGTGCCACGACAGCGGCAACACCTTCCTCACCGCTGAGCATCAAACCGCATCGCCAGTAAAAGGCATAGTAACAGAGGGCGATGATCACCAGAGCCGCTGGAGTCCCTAGATAGGAGGTGGAGGAAGAGGAGTGAGTCCCCGCAGATTTTGATCCACAAATGGTCATTTAGTCATCCTCCGTGAGCAGACGTTCTCGGAAAAGAGCTTTTTACACTCGCCGTGGAAACTGATCAGACCGATTTTAAATTCATGGAAAAGCCTGATCTCAGGGTGATGATGACCACCTTTGCCGATAATGATTCTGCATTTGTCGCGGTGAAGGTGTTGCTTGAGGAGCGGTTAATCGCCTGCGGAACGGTGCTGCCTGGAGCCAGGTCCATGTACCGATGGGAAGGAGGGGTTGAGGAGGCGAGCGAGGTGATTGTTCTTCTGAAAACCGATCAGGAACAAGCATCCTTGTGTGAGAAGCGGTTGGAAGAGATTCACCCCTACAAGGTTCCTGAAATCATTACATTCACTCCCGAATCTCTCCCGGTTGCCTACGCCTCATGGGCAAGAGAGGCTTTGAGAAATCTGCAATAAAAGGTTACCAATGGAAACCATGACGACAAAAGTCTCCACAACCATATTGGATCGCATCCTTGCCGATGTGCATGAGGAGCTCGCCGAGGCCAAGCACTCACGCTCCGAGGGTGATCTGCGTGGGATGATTGCGGATGCTCCTCCAGTGCAGGCATTCCCCGATGTGTTGGATGGAAACTTCGGGCTTATCGCCGAGATCAAGGAGCGTTCCCCTAGCGTGGGGGGCATGCGAGCCGAGAATGTAGCCGATGCCCCCGTGGCCTATGAGGAGAGTTCTCTTGTCAGGGCTCTCTCTGTGCTGACCAACCAACGACACTTCGGTGGTTCCATGGATGATCTGCGCAGAATCAGGGAGCGGGTATCAAAGCCCATCCTGAGAAAGGACTTCATCGTGAGTGAGTACCAGATTCGTGAGGCGCGTGCCTTCGGTGCGGACGCCGTTCTTCTGATGGCCAGCGTGCTAGATGCTCCGAGATTAAAAGGCTTCCACCAACTCGTGCTCGAGTTAGGCATGGAGGCCCTCTTTGAGGTTCATGACAAAGACGAGGTTGCCGCGCTTCCCGTCAGCGCGAGGATCGTTGGTATCAATAGTCGCAAATTCAAGGCTCCTGTGGAATCCGCCGGATTTGTGGGTGATTCAGGTTCCTCTGAAAAGGATTTCAGTATCAGGCTCGACACCTTCGAACTTGTTGATCATCTGCCCGCGGGAGTTATCCGCATTGCCGAGAGTGGTCTCGATGCCGGCAACATTAAGACCGTGCGGGGACGATTCCATGCGGCGCTTGTCGGCACCTCCCTGCTACGTGATCCGGAGGGTATCAGGAAGGCGTTGGCCGAGTTCGAAGAGGCCCTTGCTGCTTGAACTGTACGATTCATGAACTCCGAAGATTTTTCCATCGATCCCGATTCGCCCGACACACAATTTGATGTCTCGCTAAGGCCGCCGCTATTCGACGAGTTCTGCGGTCAGCCCAAAACGATCGAACGGCTCATGCTTCTTGTAGAAGCGGCCCGCCAGCGTGACGAACCGCTCCAGCACATTCTGCTTAGCGGCCCCCCTGGTCTGGGAAAGACCACCCTTGCCTACATTCTCGGCAATGCAATGGAGGCCGAGGTGCGCACAACCAGCGGCCCAACCATTGAAAAGGCTGGGGATCTTGCGGGCCTCCTCACTACGATGCCTCGCGGAGGGGTGCTTTTCATCGACGAAATACACCGCCTGCAGCCTGCTATCGAGGAGTACCTATATCCGGCGATGGAGGACTTCAGAGTCGATATCATGATCGATCAGGGCCCGAATGCTAGGAGCGTCCGGTTGAATCTGGCCCGATTCACCCTGATCGGCGCGACGACTAGGGCTGGCATGATCAGCGCACCGCTCCGCTCGCGTTTCGGGATGAACTGTCGACTGGATTATTACGACGCCGAGGAACTTCGCAAGATCGTCCTACGCACGGGAGGTCTGCTCGGAATGACGATCGACGAGGAGGGCGCGCTCGAGGTGGCCCGTCGTTCTCGCGGCACTCCCCGAATCGCGAATAATCTCCTGCGATGGGTTCGTGACTTCGCGCAGGTCCGTGCCGGAGGGATCGTGAACCGCGACTCGGCAACCAAGGCGCTCGAAATGCTCGATATCGATGCCGAAGGGTTCGACGAGATGGATCTCAGAATCATCGAGGCGATCATCCACAAATTCGGAGGTGGCCCCGTGGGTCTCAACTCGCTTGCCGTCGCTGTGGGTGAGGAGGCGGGCACACTAGAGGATGTCCACGAACCTTACCTGATCATGCAGGGATATCTCGCAAGGACGCCGCAGGGCCGTGTGGCCATGCCCAAGGCGTATCAGAAGCTCGGGATGCCCACTCCCAGAAATAAAGTTTCAGAAACGCAGCCGGATCTTCTTTCCTAAGCCAGAATGGAGAATTTCTCGCGCAGAGAAGCGGAGAAGAAAGCAGAATGCTAAAAATCCGATCACCCCGCCTCATTTATACTCACTTCTCCGGATTATTAACCGTATGAACAGGCTTTCCACAACCTCGTCACCCTACCTGCTCCAGCATGCGGGTAATCCTGTGGATTGGTATCCGTGGTGTGAGGAGGCTTTTGAGCGTGCCAAGCGGGAGCAGAAGCCGATCTTCCTCTCGATCGGCTACTCGACCTGCCACTGGTGTCATGTGATGGCTCATGAGTCATTCGAGGATCCGGCGATAGCGGCTCTGATGAACAGGGATTTCATTAACGTGAAGATCGATCGGGAGGAACGGCCCGATGTCGATCGTCTCTACATGTCCTATGTGCAGGGACTCACTGGAAGTGGCGGATGGCCGATGAGCGTCTGGCTGACGCCTGAGTTGAAGCCCTTTTTCGGTGGAACCTATTTCCCCCCTGATGGCAGGCACGGACGTGCAGGATTCCCCTCGATCCTGAGCCAGATCGCCCAAGTATGGAGGGAGAACCGGGAAAACGTGGAGCAGGAGGCAAACCGCTCTCTGGCTGCGCTTCAGGCAGCGGCGAAGACTGATTCCCAGAAACTTCCCGATCCCGAGATGCCGCTGACCCGGGCTGCCGACTCTTTTCGACGTACCTATGATGAGCGGTGGGGAGGATTTGGAACTTCACCCAAGTTTCCGCGTCCCTCGGTGCTCTATTTTCTTCTCAGGCAGGCAAGGACTACTGACGTGGATCGCGATGATGGTCTGCTCCGGATCGTTCTCAGAACTCTTGAACGGATGGCCTCGGGTGGTATCCACGATCATCTCGGAGGGGGATTCCACCGCTACTCAGTGGATCGCTCATGGCACGTTCCCCACTTCGAAAAAATGCTCTATGACCAGGCTCAGTTGACGATTGCCTACCTGGAAGCTTTTCAGGTCACCGGGGAATCGAGCCAAGCTGATATCGTCCGGGATATCCTTGGCTACGTGCAGCGAGAGATGACTGCTCCGGGAGGTGGCTTTTACTCTGCGGAGGATGCTGACAGCCTGCTGGGGCACGGCTTCCAAGAACATGCCGAGGGAGCTTTCTTTGTCTGGACGGAGCAGGAAATCCTCTCAGCTCTCGAATCCCGACAGGCTGCCCTATTCTGCCGCCACTACGGAGTACGCCCGGATGGGAATGTGGATCCATCCAGTGATCCTCACGGGGAACTCTCAGGGAAAAATGTGCTGATGGAACAAGGCTCAATCAGGGAGACGGCTGCGGCACTGGGAATTCCGGAGGAAGTGAAGGAGGTTTCGGCATCCCTTGAGGCATCCCGGAAAATCTTGTTCGGGATCCGCGCAAAACGTCCCCGCCCTCATCTTGACGATAAGATTCTCTGCGCTTGGAATGGTCTCATGATCTCGGCCTTCGCGCGGTCGGGGGCAATCTTGGGAGATCAGGACTACCTGAGGGCCGCCGAACGCGCCGCATCGTTCATCCGATCCAAGCTCACGGATCCCGAGTCGGGCCGGCTTTTCCGAAGTTGGCGTGACGGAAGGCTTGTTGATGGAGGATTTGCGGAAGATTACGCCTTCCTGATTCAAGGCCTTCTCGATCTCTACGAGGCAACGTTTTCCATCACCTGGCTGGAATGGGCGACCGAGTTGCAGTCGATCATGGATCGTCTCTTCTGGGACGATAAGGAGGGGGGGTACTTCAGCAGTGCCGAGGGGGATCCTCACCTGCTCCTCCGCCAGAAGGAGGACTATGATGGTGCCGAGCCCTCCGCGAATTCGGTAGCGGCGTTGAACCTCCTACGTTTCTCCAGCATGCTTGGGAATATGAGTGCGGCGGAAAAAGCCTCACGGATCTTTGATCTCACGGCCCACATTCTGGAGGGAATGCCATCCGCCGTACCACAGCTTTTGGTGGCGCTCGGGTACAGTCTCTCCTCCAGATGGCAGATCGTCATCGCTGGAACCCTTGGAGCCGTAGACACCATGGCCCTGATCCGGAAGGCTCGGGAGGGATTTCATCCCAATCAGATCATCATGCTGGCCGATGATGGAGTGGGTCAGGGATGGCTCGCGGAATGCCTACCTTTTTTTAAGGAGATCAAACCAATCAAAGGCGAGGCCGCCCTCTATCGCTGTGAAAATTTCACATGTTCTGCCCCGATGAGCCTGACAGAGTTGGAAGTTTGCGTGTCTTAGGTTAGTTTTTTAATTCACGACCCTACCGTTACCCGACTCCCAATCTCACTTTTTCATGTTTTCGAACCTATCAGAAAAACTCCTACAGACCTTCAAGAGCCTCCGCGGCCATGGTCGTCTCTCCGAGGCCAACATTTCTGATGCACTCAGGGAGGTTCGTCTTGCGCTTCTTGATGCGGATGTTCACTTCGCCGTGGCCAAGGAATTTATTGCCAAGGTCAAGGAGCGAGCCATGGGCGAGGAAGTCCTTCTGAGCGTTACTCCGGGCCAGCAGATCGTCAAAATCTTTCAGGATGAGCTGACCACGCTACTCGGTGGTGACAATGTACCCCTTCAATTCGGGAAGCCGACCCGTATCCTGATCGTCGGTCTCAACGGAGCAGGGAAGACCACTTCCTCGGCCAAGTTGGCCCGCCTACTGAAGAATCCAAGCCTCTTCAGCAGCATGCAGGGAACCACCGCGCGCTCCCCTATGTTGGTGGCTCTGGATCTGGTCAGGCCTGCAGCCATCGAACAACTTGCCACGCTCGGATCACAGATAGAAGTACCGGTGTTCCGTCCATCTCCGGAAGAAAAGGATGTGCTGGCCGCCGCTCGTCGGTCCATCTCCTGGTGTGAGACCGAAGGAGGGAATGTCGAGATTTACGACACTGCTGGGCGGCGTGAAATCGACGATGATCTTGTTGGAGAATTGGTGCAACTGAAAGAGCTGCTTCGCCCCCAGGAGATCCTGCTTGTCTGCGATGCTGCAACCGGTCAGCAGGCTGTGAGCGTGGCGGAGAAGTTCCACGCGGCGCTGGGACTCACCGGTCTTATTCTTACAAAGCTCGATGGAGATGCCCGAGGAGGAGCGGCCCTTTCCCTTCGTTCAGTCACCGGACAGCCCATTAAGTTCGCCGGAGTCGGGGAAAAAGTGGAGCAATTCGAACCTTTCCATCCCGGCCGACTGGCTGGACGCATCCTAGGTATGGGGGATATCGTCAGTCTTGTTGAGCGTGCGGCGGAAGCTGTGGAGATGGAGGAAATGTCACGTCTTGAGGCGAGAATGAAGAGCTCTTCCCTCGATCTGGAGGACTTTCTTGCTCAGTTACGTATGATCAGGCGCATGGGACCCCTTGAAAATCTGCTTGGCATGATACCCGGAGCCGCTAGCATTCCCAATCCAGCGGTCCACGGAAAAGAACTGCAGCGGGTCGAGGCGATCATTTTATCGATGACGCCCGGCGAACGGAAGCGTCCGGAAATTCTCAACGCACGCCGTCGCCAACGAATCGCTCGGGGTAGTGGAAATTCAGTCACAGAGGTGAACAACCTCCTTCTGAAGTTTGGGCAGATGAAAAAACTGGCCAAAAACACTGGAAAAATGAAAAAAATGATGTCTCAAATGCAATCCCGTTCCGCCTTCGGTGGAATCCAGGGCCTTGCCCCGAACCAACCCACAACGAACCGACTCCCATGGCAGTAGCAATCCGACTCAGGCGCGAAGGCGCACGCAATCACCCTTTTTACCGCATCACGGTGGCCGACCAGCGCTGCCCAAGGGACGGCAAGTTCATCGAACTCATCGGTCACTACGACCCCAAGCAGGCTGGTGACAATTACAAGATCAACCTGCCTAGGGCCGAGTATTGGCTCAGCGTGGGAGCCCGTCCTTCCCAGACGGTAATGAGCTTCATCAACAAGGCCCGCAAGATCGTCGTTGAGGCTGAAGCTCCAGCGGCCTAACGCTGGTATTCAGGATGGAAGAGTTTCTGCGCTACGTGGTGCGGGAACTCGTGGAGTACCCCGACGAAGTTGTTTTGAACTCTCGTGACGAGAGCGGAAGGACTCTTTTTCAACTCTCCTTAGCCGGTAGTGATGTGGGCCGCCTAATCGGAAAGGGGGGAGGCACCGTACAAGCCATCAGGACTCTTCTGAATATGTCTGCTGAAAGAAAAGGACAGCGTGCTTCCTTGGATATTCTGGGTTGATTGGTCTTTGCAAGAAGAGGCTTGATGGAATTCGTGGAACGAAGTGATCGTGATGTCTCCATGAGCAGTTCTGCTGAGTTCCTTGACTCCCAGTCCTTTCGGTTGAAGATGCTAGAATGAGTGCTAATCCCATCGAATTGTCTCTCTTGAGAAGGATGAGGCGCAACCGTGCCACTGCGTCCCTTCGCTCTCTCGTGAGGGAAACGACTCTAACCCGTGGAGATCTTGTCCAACCACTTTTCATAAGAGCTGGGGAAGGGGAACCTGATCCGGTGGAATCGATGCCGCGGGTGGTGAGGCACACACTCCGCTCACTGGCTGAGGAATGCAGGCTCCTTGTGGGACGAGGCATCCCCGCCATTGCTCTCTTTCCCAGCATCGATGGGTCAAAAAAGGATGCCTTGGGAACCCATGCAACCGCATCCGACAATATCCTTTTCGAGGCGATCCGATCCGTAAAGTCCGCATGTCCATCACTGGTGGTGATTACCGATGTCGCGCTTGATCCCTACACAGACCATGGGCATGATGGTTTGCTGAACGGACGGGGAGAGGTGGACAATGATTCCACTGTCGAGGCCCTCCAACGACTTGCCTTGACTCAGGCTCAGGCTGGAGCCGATGTGGTGGCCCCCTCCGATATGATGGACGGGAGGGTGAAAGCCATCCGAGAGTTTCTTGATGGGGAGGGCTATGTAGAGACATCCATACTGGCCTATGCCGCAAAATATGCCTCAGGTTACTATGGTCCGTTCCGCGATGCTGTGAAGAGCGGAAGCAAACATGCCCGGCTTGATAAGCGA